>Ga0172367_10005033_pt1 | contig 16131 bp, 16 predicted proteins | sample Lak10m_FD_114542 | JGI IMG/M metagenome (GOLD analysis project Ga0172367, IMG submission 114542) | Freshwater microbial communities from Kabuno Bay, South-Kivu, Congo - kab_022012_10m | ecosystem: Environmental > Aquatic > Freshwater > Lake | place: Democratic Republic of the Congo: South-Kivu...
ATCATGAAGAAGACATTGATACTCTTTACAATGCTGTTGGGAATTGCAGCATTTTCAACAAAAGGATATGCTCAGGAAACGGAAAAGGATGACTGGCCTGAACTTACCGCTTTTCACAAAGTAATGGCTCAGACCTTTCATCCCAGTGAAGAGGGAGATCTGAACCCGATTAAGAAACGCAGTGGCGAAATGCTGGAAAAGGCGATCACTCTGGAGAAATCCGAAATGCCGGATGCTTACAATAAACAAGCTGTAAAAGATGCCCTGAAAGAATTGCGGGTAGGTGCTGAAAAGCTTGATAAAATGGTGAAAGCCAAAGCCGATAACGCTAAACTCACCACTGCCCTCAGCGATTTACATGATGTTTTCCATAAAGTTGCCGGTGCCTGTAACCACGAGGAGCAGCACTAAAATTCCGGGAAAGACATATTTAAAAAGAAATTCCTGATTTCATCCTCATCCGGGGCCGGAATCAGGAATTCTACTTTTTCGCTGTAATCAACATCCTGATGCCAAACCAGTTGTTGCCGGAATAATTTTTCATTAAACTGATTGCCAAACAAATCTTTCGTTTTCCCGGATATCTCAGAAAAACTAAAGTGATCTTTCATCAGAAAGAATAAATCAACATAATCCTTCCATTTGGCTCGGCCACCCAATGCAAATGCCTTCATCGCTGCCAGACTGATTAATTCGGGTATTTGAATATGGTTTTCAAATCGTTGATTCGCCTGAATTGGGTATGGAAATTGCAAAAACGTAAATTTTACACCCCGAATCAGGACATGGATTTGATCATAGGACTCAAATAGCGTTGAATCAATCTGGTAGCCATGTCTGCTTATAAGATTTCGTATCGAAGAATGATTGATTTTCTTTTCGGTGAACAAATCGAAATCAATGGATCTGCGATGGCCCAGGTGTAATGCGATGGCTGTTCCGCCAACCAGATAATACGATTTTGAAAAATGCCTGATTAGAGGCAATACTTCAATTTGAGTCTCAGATAGGATAGACTTATGCATATTTATTAAAGTACAGGGTGAAGTAATGTATCACCTGAGGGAAATAATTTACGCGTTGCCCGCTGATCTGTTCTCTGAAAATCTTGGCGGCTTCCTTTAGTCCAATCATATCAAATAAGCGTTTGACATCCTTTTCATCCCCGTAATTGAGAATGGTTTCCACCAGAAATTCAAGAGAAATGCTGGTTTTTTTCTCTTCAGGAATGTACCAGAATAAGGTACTGCGTTCCTGGATGAATTCGTCAATTTCTTTTGAGTGTTTCATTATACTATTCCTACAGACAAATATACGAAATATTGAATAAAATCGGAAACGTTTTGGTGTGAATACTTCGTTTTTACCGTATTTTTACCAAAAACATCATCTCAACCGTCTTAATGAATAAATACCTGGCTTTATTACGCGGAATCAATGTCAGCGGGAAGAATAAAATCCTGATGAAGGATCTGAAAAACCTGTGTGAGTCGCTGGGCTGGGGAAATGTTCAGACCTTTATCCAGAGCGGGAATGTAGTTTTTGAAAGTGCAGCAGAAACCGGACATGCTTCAGAATTATCTAATGCCATCCGGAAAACCTATGGTTACGATGTGCCGGTGGTGGTCCGGAACCGGTACGAAATGCGGAAAATTCTGGCTGTAGAAGCTTTTCCTGGCAGCGATCCTGCCTTTCAGCATGTGACGCTGCTCGAAACCCAGCCGGATCAGGGGATGGTTGATGCCATCCCTGCCGGAAAATATCTCCCCGATCAGTTTGTTTTCCAGGATCGCGAAATTTATCTGTATTGTCCGGGTGGTTATGGCAATACCAAATTAAATAATACCTTTTTTGAAAAGAAACTGAAAACCACCGCCACAACCCGGAACCTAAAAACCATGACCGAATTGCTGAAGCTGATGGAGGATTGAGTACCATTCAGAATTGGTTATTCCTCTTCAAAGAAAAACAATTCTTCAATGTTCACCTGAAAAGTTCGGGCCAGGTCATGCGCCAGTTTCAGCGAAGGATTATACTTGTTCTTTTCCAGAAATACGATGGTTTCTCTGCGGACATTAACCGCCCGGGCAAGATCCTCCTGAGTCATGTTGAAGCGGGCTCTGTATTCTTTGATCTTATTCGTCATTCCGGAAACCTCTTAAATATAAAACAAGCCAGGTAATTCCGTAAATGACCGCCATGGCCAGAATACCCGTACCCAGTAATTCTTCGGTATCAAACTGAACCCGGTCTTTCAGCCAGATCAGAAAAACCCAAAGATACAGTGAGATGTAATACGAAACAGCGGCTGTTTTCTGAAGCATTTTTTTGCTCAGTTCATCCTCGGCAGGCTCTCCTCGCCGGACACTGCCTGCACGCTTAATGGCCAGAAAGAGTCCGAAACCGACCAGAATCAGAATGACGCCGAACTGGACAAAATCCATGGGACTGAAGTTGTCGTAATACGATACAATCCATAATCCGCTGCTGAGGATTACGAGCGCCACCACTCCAAATAATACCATTGTCTTTTTCATAGGAATGTTTTTTATGTTAGAAAAATCTAACACAAAGTTAGAAATAAATAACAATACTCAACAAAAAACAAAATTTTTATAAATTTTTTATCAGAAGTTGATAATCTGTAATTCAGATTTTGGATTCGTTCAAACCTGACAGCGGTTTGTTGCCGGAGAAAACTAATCCCCTGGCTTAATCCGTAATTAAGGCGTAATACCGTTCCAGAGGCAGGATTACCTCCTGAATTCCGAATACGCCCGACTTTCGGATCAATTCCTTGTTGTCGAAGAAAATCAGGAAGGTAGGTACGGAGAAAACCATGTACTTTCCGCGTAAATCTGGATAATCCTCGATTTTAACCCGGTGAATTTTTAATAAGGGAAACCGTTCCGGGAAGGAAGCTTCAATTTGTGAATAAAGGCTGTGACAAATCGAACAGCTGTCGGAGCTGAACAAAATTCCGACGAGATTTCCGGCTTCAATTTCTGCTGTAATCATAAAGGGTTTTCCTGATTGAGGCTGCAAAATTACTGGATTTGCGGTTAAACCCGAATTTTCTGTAGATTTGTCCGGATTGTATTCCGTTTTTATCCGTTTTAAATCCGAATCACTACCCAATGAAAAAGAACGCTGTGAATCTCCTGTATCTCCTGTTTCTGTTTTTACTTTTCGCTGTATCTCCCGATACCACTATTTCTGCGCAGAATCCACAATCCGGAATACCCCTGGCAGCAATGAATCCGGATGCGTCTGGGCTTAAGGAGCAGGTAAAGTCCGAATTCCTCCATGCATGGAACGGTTACAAAACGTATGCACTGGGAATGGACGCACTGAAACCGATTTCTAAAACGGGTCACAACTGGTATAAACAATCGCTGTTGATGACACCGGTGGATGCCTATGATGTGATGATGATCATGGGCTTGAAAACCGAGGCAAAGGAAGCCAAAGAGATGATTTTGAATGATCTGCACTTTGATGTGGATATGGATGTACAGAATTTTGAGGTGTCGATCCGCATTCTGGCCGGATTGATTTCGGCGTATGAACTGGATGGAGATAAACGCTTTCTGAATCTGGCCGACGATCTGGGAAAGCGGCTGATCAAATCATTCAACTCACCAACCGGAATGCCGTATCGGTATGTCAATCTGAAGACCGGAAAAACGCGGGGCGAAGTCTCGAATCCGGCTGAAATCGGCACCTACATCGTGGAGTATGGCATCCTGAGCCGGCATACCGGGGATACCAGCTACTACAATACGGCCAAACGCGCCATGGTGGCTCTTTACAACAGGCGTTCAGCGCTCGGACTGGTGGGGGAAGCCATCAATGTAGAAACAGGGGTATGGACCAATCGGGAAAGCCACATTTCCGGTAGCATTGATTCGTATCTCGAATATCTGCTGAAGGCGTCCATTCTGTTTAACGATAAAGACCTGCGTGAAATGTGGAATACCAGCATCGCGGCGGTGAATAAATACCAGGCCGATGAACGCTTTGGAGGCTTGTGGTACGGGCATTGCCAGATGGATAGCGGCCTTATCACCGGCACGTATTACGGGGCGCTCGATGCATTCTTTGCCGCCACACTGGCCATGAACGGCGATCTCGACAGGGCAAAAGCCTTGCAGGAGTCTAACTACAAAATGTGGATGCTGCATGGTATTGAGCCGGAAGCCATGAATTACAAAACCATGGAAGTAAGCTATCCGACCTACATACTTCGTCCCGAAAACATCGAAAGTGCCTATTATCTGTATCACTATACGCGTGATAATAAATACCTGAGAATGGGAAAAGTGATGTTTGAAAGTCTGATGAAATACTGTAAAAATGAAACCGCTTATTGTGCCTTGAAGAATGTGGTTACGAAAGAAAAATCCGATTCGATGGAGAGCTTTTTCTTTGCAGAAACCCTGAAGTATTTTTTCCTGCTTTTTGATGACGGGCAATCGCTGGATTTTGATTCGGTCATTTTTAACACGGAGGCGCATCCGTATAGAAAATTTGCAAAATGAATTCCTTGCTGCGCCTTCTGATCATGCCACTCAGTCTGGTTTTAACGGCATTCAGTGCCTGTTCACAGCCCGTTAAGCCTGCGAAAGCCGAAAAACTGAAAAAGCTGTATCCTTATCAGATTGCGCTGCCGGAAAGCTATGCACAGCATCCCGACAGTATTTACCCGGTATTGATTTACCTGCATGGCGGGTCGCACCGGGGTACCAATCCGGAAGTGCTGAAAGAATGGGGTCCTCCGATGCGGGTAGCACGCGGCGATAAATTCCCGTTTATCCTGGTTTTTCCGCAATGCCCGTCGGATCGCCTGTGGATAAGCGACAACTGGTTTGAGCCGCTGATGAAGGATCTGAAATCCAGATACAGGGTCGATACAGCGGGTATTTATGTGACCGGCATCAGCATGGGTGGTTTCGGAACCTGGAATGTAGCCATGGATTTCCCGCGACAGATCAAAGGAATCGCCCCGCTGTGCGGGAGTTGCCGCGATTCAATCAATATCTGCAAAATCAAAAACATCCCGGTCTGGGCATTTCACGGTGTAAACGACGGGCTGGTAAGGGTTATCCATACCGACAGGCTGGTGAAGCGATTGCAGAACTGCGGGGGCAATGTTAAATATTCGCGTCTCGAAAAGCGCCATCACGGGATCTGGAACCTCTATGAGACCGATGAAATTTATAACTGGTTCAGCAGCCTGTATGCCGACCGTAAAAAGAGGCTGAAACCGGCCAACTGAAGTATGTCTGAACATCGTCACTTTCTCCACCACAAGCAATATGGCTATCTCTGTCAGTTTGTCTGTGAACTCCCGAAAAAGAAACTGGTGGGCGATCTGTATGATTTCCCGCCGGGTACCATGGCTGTCGGGCGGCTCGATGAACACAGCGAAGGTCTGCTTTTACTCACCACCGACGGCAAACTGAGCGATTATATCCGCAGCCGCAAGATCGAAAAGGAGTATTACGCCCAGGTCGACGGACTTATCACCGACCAAGCCATTGAAACCTTGCAGCAGGGTGTCGAATTTGGTATTGGCAGCGAACGCTACACCTCGCTTCCCTGTAAGGTTACGCGCATCGATGACCCCGGTTTTCCGCCCCGGATCCGCAAAATCCGCGGCGATCATCACGGTCCCACAAGCTGGATCTCGGTAACGATAACAGAAGGTAAATACCGGCAGGTCCGCAAAATGACGGCAGCAGCCGGTTTCCCGACTTTGCGTCTGATCCGGGTCCGGATCGGGCATATTGAGCTTGGAGATATGGCTGTCGGGGACTTCCGGGAAGTGGAGCAGTTGTTTGAAATGGAGTAATTGAATATTTTGTATATTTGTTAATCCTTTCAACATCAATGAATTCATTGAAGAAATCAGAAGAATGCTTTCATAGCCTGCGGGAACAGTTTCTTTTGACTGAAGTCCCTAAACCCGAGGCGGATCAAATTATTTGAATACATTTGTCATTTGGGTTTATGAAACGACAAAGCCTTCTTCTGTTGCTGGTATTTCTGGCGCTTTCCGTATCGGCACAGTTACAGAATACGCGTCTGTGGCGGATTTCGGGAAACGGTCTCACGAAAAACTCCTATCTCTATGGCTCGATGCATGTAGATGATGAGCGGGTATTCAACTTTAGCGATTCTGTTTTTTATGCCCTTTCTTCCTGTGAGGTCTTTGCCAATGAGGTCGCTGCAGATTCGGTGCTTAAATTCCTCTACAAAACAATCGATAAAGGCTTTCAGCAAAAACTTAACCGGGAATATTTATTCGAGGAAGATGAATCCTTTGATGAAATCAGTCAGCGAACCGGGTTGGATAAACGTTCGCTCAAACGGCTTAGTCCGGTTGTGCTGAAAGAGCTAATTTCGGGTCTGGCCGGCCCTCGGAAACGCAAGCCGGCTATGCTCGACAGCTATCTGTACAACATCGCCCGGCAGGAAGGTAAATTCTGCACCGGGATCGAAAATCTGAGTGCACAGATTGGTTTGTTTGACCAATTTCCGGAAGCACTCCAAAAAGATTACACCGACTATACCATTGGCAAAAACCGGGTTATTACAAATAAAAAAATGATTGATATCTACCGGAGAGCGAATCTGGAAGAAACGGAACGTCTGTTTAAATTGCTCCCGGCTGATTTATACAAAGCCTTATTGAGTGACCGGAATATCGGCATGGTGAGGAGTATCGACAGTATTTCACGTCTTCAGAGTGCATTTTACACCGTCGGTTTTGCGCATTTGACTGGGAGTGACGGGTTGATTTCACTGCTGCGTGCAAAAGGGTTTGTAGTGGAAGCAGTCCCTGAAACCTTTACCGGGATGGCGGATAAATTTCCGTTTAAAAAATCGGGATTCTCCTGGATTCCATTTGCCGAAAAGCTGGCCGGCTTCGAAGTCAAACTACCCGGAAAAGCCTATACTTCACCGGATATGCCCTCGGGGCTATCGCACGGACTGTATTACGATCTGGGAACCAATTCGTTTTATATGGTTGCAGCGCGTCCGGCTGCCACGATCGGGAAGGTCAATGATCTTGACAGCCTCACCCGGGAGTTTGTGGCAGGAGCCTGGAAACAAACGGTCGACGAATCAAAAATCAGGAAAATTCAGCATAACGGAATGGAAGGGCGACAGGTTGACAAAATCCAGATTAGCAATTACTATTTATCCTTTCGGTTTCTGATGGGACCGGATTTCGTGTTTCTGCTCATCGGAATGAATAACCAGGAAAAAGAAATGACCGACATAACGCCCTTTTTCGATTCCTTCCGCCGGATTGAAAAAATTGCCGGAGATTGGTCGGTTTTTTCGTCGGAAACAGGTTGGTATGAAATCAATTTCCCGGGAAAACCCAAAGAAAATAAAATCGCCACCGGAACCGAAAACTTCAGTCCGGTAGTGCATATGATCTCGGGAAACGATAACACCAGCGGAAATGAGTATCTGGTTCAGTTTTTCGATAACTATGAACTGTTTTCACAAAGCGATAGTCTGATTCTGGCAAATTTTCAGGAGGGATTGACGGGTTCCATGGAGCACAGTGATTTAGAATCCCACGACATTTCAGTGGAAAACTACCCCGGACGCGAATTGAGTATGCGCATCAATACCGGGCAATTGCTCCGGCTGCGGATGGTCCTTCGCGGAAACCGTGTGTACCAGATTATGGGAGCTGTTTCCGGGAAAGAAAATTCGGATGAACAATGTGATGCCTTTTTTCAATCGTTCCGGTTCAAACCTTTTACCTGGGAAAACTGGCAGCCCCGTACACCTTCGGATAGTATGTTCAGCATCCTTTCGCCGGATACCTTCTCTATTGTAAACCGCAGCTATTTTGCAGAGGAATATTCTTCATCTACGCAATATCGTTCCTATGATGTAAACAGCAGCGACTACATCCGGATAGTTCGGGATGTTTTCGGTCCGTTTTATTACAGTCAGTGCGACAGTACTTTTTTCAGAGATTATTTCACAAAACAGTTCTTCCAGAATGATACTTCTTTTACCATGGTAAAAGCAGGAGAAAATCCTCCTTGTTATGAATTTACCCATGAATCTCCTGAAAATCATGTAAAAAGTACCACTCGATGCATCCTGAAAGGCCGTGTTATGTATGCCCTGGAAGCTTCTTATCCGAAAATCCAAAAGGAAACGCACCCCTTTCCCCGATTTTTCGAATCCTTTACTATTACCGACAGCCTGACAAACGGGGATATTACAAGCAATAAAACACAGGCTTTGCTGTCAGCATTGCAATCGGACGACAGTACATCCCGACATGAAGCTATCAGGGCACTATCGTATTACAGGTTTACACAGGAAGAAATCCCGCAGGTATGGCCGCTGCTTTATCAAACGTTTAATGATTCCTCTGTAGTCTTTGCCAGCACCAAATCATTATTAATCAGTTCATTACCTATTGAAGAGGACAGTGTTTTCAAACAAAGGCTGCTGACAGCCTATGACAGTATTTGTACAGATGAATACACGAAAAAAGATGTTCTTTGTTTGCTTACCCGGGATTTTAATCTGCAAACCCGTGCGTTTATCAAGAATAAACTGCTTGCCATTCCGGCAAATGTCATTTACAAAGGCTGTGTGCTGGAATTGCTGGGCGATTCCACTTCTTATGGCGTATCATTTTATCCGGAGATACTCGATCTGTTGCAGGATTCACTGAATGATGATGAAATAATCGTTTTAACCGAAAAACTTCTTTCAAATGGATCGCTGCCGGTCGGTACAATCGAAAACTATAAGGACGAAATTCAAACGTATATGGAAAAGGTGCTGGATAATACGATCCGGCTTTATTCCTGGGAACAACCTGTGCCCTTAATTTTCCGGATTGCCGGTTATTTTAATGATGCGGAGATGAACCGGTTTTTACAGAAACATCAGCGAAATAAAAATAAAAACATTGCCTTTAATATAGTTAAATCATTGATATTTAATAATATAGATATCGATAAAAAAGCGGTAAAACTTCTTGCTGCCGATCCCGATTTCCGAAGAAGGCTTTATGATTTTCTTTCTGCGAACAGAAACATCTCTCTGATGCCGGAAGAGTATACAACCCAGGCAGCCATAGCAGAAAGTGACCTTTATGCGTATCTGGAATCTGAAGAATATTCACCCAAATCACTCCGTTTGGAAGGGTTAAAGGAATTGATGTTCGAAGATACCTTATGTCGCTTTTATCTGTTTCGGGTAGAAACCGAATACTATGATGAATCCGAAACCTTTTACAATATTTCGGGGCCCTATCCTGTGGATGGCAGGATTCCGGAATGGAGTCCCTCGGACAAAGGCTGTTTTTACAGAACAACGTCCGGATTACCTTCGGAAGATCATTTTGCTGAACTGGAAAGCCTTCTAAAAAACATAAATACCCGAGTTGAATAAAAGTATCCGGAATATCGTATCTTTGCACAACGGTAATCGTATAAATACCTTTCATGTATCGCTCCGCTTGCGTATTTCTATGAAGCCAGGATTGTGCAAAATGAACAGTCGAACCTCTAATTTAAATCAGAACCATTAATGGCGAAATCGCAGGAGAGTTTTAACAAGAAAGAAAAAGAGAAAAAACGTTTAAAAAAACGCAAGGATAAGGAAGCACGCGCAGAAGAGCGTAAGACCAATTCATCCGGAGGCGATTTCGACAGCATGATTGCCTATGTGGATGAATATGGCAATATTACGGATACCCCGCCGGATCCCACCCGGAAATCAAAGGTGAATGCCAGCAGCATTGAAGTAAGTACACCCAAAAAAGAAGCCGCAGATGTTATTACGCTTCGTACCGGGAAAATTGATTATTTCAATGATGCCAAAGGTTTTGGGTTTATCAAAGAAACCAACACCCAGGAAAAATATTTTGTCCACATCAATGGCTTGCTCCAGGAAGTAAAAGAAGGCGATAAAGTCTCTTTTGAACTGGAACGCGGAAACCGGGGCATGAATGCTGTTCGGGTAAAAAAGATTTAAAATGTGAAAATCGGTATCATTACAGATATACATGAAGATGTTGCAGGACTTGAGAAAGCCCTGGCACTTCTTGAAAAGTATCAATGTGATGAAATAGCCTGTCTTGGAGATATTGTTGGGTACAATCCAGATTACAATCCTCCTCTTTTCAATCGAAGTGCACAACAATGTCTGCATTTAGTCAGATCAAACTGCAAATGGGTTGTTCCGGGCAATCATGATCTTTTTGCCAGTCAACAAAATTTTCATAAATACAATTCATCAGAGCGAACGCCCTGTTTTTTAGATGTCACCCCCGATGTTCAGCCGAAGCCGGCGAAATCCTGGACCTATCAGGGAGAACTGGATAACGATTTGAATGAGGAGAGTAAGGAATATCTTTGCAGATTACCATTAGCGCTCAGACCGGAAATTCCGGGAATTAACTGTATGTTTTCGCATTATATTTTTCCGGATTTAAGTGGATCCAAACCAGCCTTTATCAGAAAGCGTTCAGAGCTGATGCCGGTTCGGGATATGATGGTCAGTAAGGGATTGTCTTACTTATTTACGGGCCATATGCACTATCCGGGTGCCGGTTTTGCCTTTCCGGAACGGATCAATGGTTTTAAAAAGCAGTTCAAGGCAATTGAGCTTACACCATTTGGACGCTTTACCCTGAATAATTCAAAAACCATTGTATTGCTGCCCGCCCTGTCTGCCTTACAGTTTCAGGGAGGAATCAGTATTCTGGATACAGATAATTTGATTTTGAATATCCTCCCTTTTCATCACAAACATTAAACGATTGATTATGAACACACGGGTTCAAAAGCACAGATTAATGTTTTTTTTGCGGGTTATCCTCCCGGCTATTCTGGCATTTATCTCCTTCAGTGGATTGATTTTCGGAATGCTGATTCCCGGATTTGAAAATGCCTTGATGGAGCGAAAGCGGGAAATGATAAAAGAGCTTTCACAAACAGCAGGAAGCCTGTGTCATCATTATTATCAAAAACAACAAATCGGATTGTTGACAATGCAGGAGGCTCAAACCCGGACTATTGAATCCATCAGGGCAATACGCTACGGAAATGAGCGCAAAGATTATTTCTGGATAACGGATGAGTACCCGGTGATGATAATGCACCCCTACCGGCCTGATCTGGAAGGAAAGGACCTTAGCGGGTTAAAAGACAAGCAGGGAAAAGCCATGTTCCGGGAGTTTGTCAATGTAGCCCGATCCGGAAATGGCGGCTATGTTGATTATATGTGGCAATGGAAAGATGACACCACACGGATCGTTCCTAAATTGTCGTATGTAAGCCTGTTTAAACCCTGGGGCTGGGTCATCGGAACCGGTATTTATGTAGATGATGTTAAAGCAGAAATTCGCCGGATCGAGACGAATAGCATCCTGATTTCTGCAGGAATTTGTGTGTTGATTTCTGTACTGCTCATTTTTATAACCCGGCAGAGCCTTCAGTTTGAACGAGGCCGTCTGTTGGCAGAGAAAGCTGTCAGGGATTCACACGAACGATACAGAGCATTGGCGGAAGCAGCCTCAGAAGGCGTTCTGATCTGGTCGGAACATGGTTTGCATGCGAATAAAACGATGCTGGAATGGACTGGTTTACAGGAGGATGAAATCCGGTTAAAACATCTTTCAGAAATTGTAGACTTCCCCTCTTTGTCTCTGGAAATGAATCCGTTCTCCCTGTATGAAGAATTATCAACACGAAAATATGCTGAGTGTACGATACCGGTAAAGCAGGATCAATTCCTCAGCGTTCATGCAGATTTATCGGCAATTTTACTGGGGGATCAGAAAGCGGTAATGCTTGTGGCTCGACCGGCGAATCCGGTTGCTCACGAGAAAACCGGGGAATCTGTTATACAAGACAATATTAACTGTGGTTTTTTCCGGACCTCCTATTCGCGCAGAAGCAGATTCCTGTTTGCCTCCGCCAGAACCCGCTCGATTCTTGGTTTTAATTCCCTGGAAGACGTTTCAGGCTATTCGATTGAATCGTTTTTTGCAGATCCCGATGAACAGAAATCATTTGTCCGGGAACTGATGGATAAAAAGAAAATTACGGGAAGGATAGTCCGGCTTAAAAACAGAACAAATGAAGAGTTATTTACTCTTATTAATCTGATTGTTGATACAAATGTTTCCGGAGAAGCGTATTGTACAGGAAGTATCGAAATGATCACAGATTCATTCCCGACGATCCCGATAATCCCTTCCGGAAATCTAAATGCCGGAGTACCTGTTGTACTGGATTTCAGGGTTAAATCTTTAGCAGAAACGGTTGTACAATGTGGGATGTATACGCTCATATCAGACCTGATGAATGTTGTTAAAGAATCCGGTCAAACTCATTTTCTGGTTAATAATCCGGAGGATAAAACGATCGGCATTATTTCTACGCACGATCTTGCCCTCTATGTGGGTCAGGGCGGTAGCCTGGAAACAGAAGCTTTTCGCCTTATGGTTTCTCCTCCGGATCAGATTGAAGCTGACCGGTTATTATCAGAAGCCATGCAGACTCTTAACAGAAGCAGAACCGGGTGTATCATTGTAACAGAAAATGAAAAAACGTGCGGGATAATCACTGCTAAAACTGTATTCAATCTGTTGGAAAAACTACCTGCCGGACTTATTCAGTTAATACGGAGTGCAACCACATTCACTGAATTAAAATCCCTCCACCATCAGGTGCAAAAAACAGCACAAAATCTTCTGCCAACCAATGCTTCACCTGCCATTCTGCTGAATATCCTGTCGGGAATGGCAGATGAAATTGGCAAAAGAACGATTCAATTGTGCCTGAATGAAATGCAGGAACCGCCGGTACGGTTTGCTTTTATCCAGTTTGGAAGTGCCGGGCGCAGAGAACAGAGTTTTTTAACAGATCAGGATAATGCGCTGGTCTTCGATAATGTATCTCCCGAAATATTCGAAAAAACCAGGGAATATTTTCAAAATCTGGGGATGATTTTTAATCGAAGGCTTCATGAGATCGGGTATTTCAACTGTAAAGGAGGAATGATGGCCGGGAATAAACGGTGGTGTCAGCCTCTGGAAGTCTGGAAGGGTTATTTTTCGCACTGGGCGAATAATCCCGGTCCATCAGAGCTTCTTGAAGTCAGTGTTTTCTATGATTTTTCTCTGTTATATGGAGATATGGGGTTGGTGGACGACTTAAAGCATCATTTACAGGAAGGAATTCATACCAATGATATTTTTTATCATCTGATGGCAGAAGCCTGGATGCCCTTTTCTCCCGAAAAACAATTTCATCCGAATGGTATTTCAAATCTGAAGACCATTCTGATGCCTTTAACCGGCTTGGTAAGGCTGTATGCACTTAAAGCCGGTGTAACATCGAATACAACCCTCGGACGAAGTATTGCACTGTATCAAACAGGCATTTTTTCGAAAGAACTATTTCTCTCTACTGTAAATGCCTGGAATTGTCTCATGCATATCCGGCTTCAAAACCAGACAGAACAGCTAAATAGCAATAAAGATCCTGATAATCTTTATAATCCGGGAATTCATGATGAATACACTGCATTCAGAATTGAGAAGGCCATTGAAGGAATCAGGCTGCTTATTTCAAAAGCAGAAACAGATTTTCAAACACGGTTATTCTAGAATTTATAAATTGCGGATAAAAGCAGCCGGATATGGGTAATATTGGAAGTATCTTCAACAGTGAGGTCCGGCTTTGCTTTTCCATATGCAGCGGTTGTCATTTCGACTTCTGCTCCAAGTGTCAATTGATTTTGAGTATAAGTAAACCGTGGTGAAACCCGCATCAGACTTGCAATATTGGCACCCCGTGCATAAACAGGCCCTGTTACATCTTTCCCCGCACCCATATTTTTCGTGTATCCCGCAAACAGTCCGGCTTTCAGCATAGTCCCATTTGTGGTTATATCCAGAAAAGCAGATACTGTGGAAATATTCGAGTAGGTTTTGAATTTCTTCAAGGTATCGGTTATTTCGGTTACGGCATACCCGCCCAGCATCACCAGATCCGTTGCATTCTGCGCATAAACACCCATCATGGAAATACTGACTGGTTTGAGTTTTGTTTTAAACTTGAGAAAACCGGCCACGCTGCTGATTGTCTCCTCTGTAGCATAATTGGCCGCTGTTTTCAACTCCGGCCGCAGGGTTTTAAAATCGGCACCGGCAGTGATAAATGTTGTTTTCGAAAACGGAATTTTTACTTGTAAATCGAGTCCGGGGATACTGCTGTTGCGCAGGTATTTATTGCTTGAACCCTCCGGGCCGGTACTGGTAAAATCGCGTTGAGTATAGGCAGCCAGGATGATATCGCTGCTTCCCAGATGCCGGGTAAGTCGGATTTGCGGGTTGCGGCTGAAGGGCGTAAACGGAGCACCGGTATTAAAACTCAGCGTTCCCGGAAAACTTTCGGCCGGAAACATGGGATGCCAGGTCGGACCGGCCAGTAAGACATATTTAGGCCACTCCAGCTGAATGTAGGCATGGCGCAGGCGCAAACCATTCAGATCGGTTTCGGATGTACCAAAAAATTCAGCTTCAATCGCGGCTGTTGTTTTCGCCCCCATCGCATCCGGACCACTCATGTCAGCCCTCAGACGGGTTTGGATATTCAGGATATGAAAAGTCGGATTGGCATTCAGATCATTTGAATCAGCATCATACAATGCATTATCCGGAAACAGGAAAAAATGTCCTTCCCGTATCCCGTTTGCCGGACTTACCTGTCGGTTATCATAGAATACATCTGTTTTTACAAAACCCGAGAATTTTACAGTTAGCGGATTAGCAGTATTCTGTGCCATAAGTTGTCCGCTGAATATCAGGACCATCAATGCTGAAAAGATATGTTTTTTCATATTTTGAAAAGAGTTAAATGATTATTCTTTTTTGGTTTTATCAGGCGGAAATAAGGTTTCCAGAACCGGAGTTTTAACGGGGTTTCCTCCTTTCAGAACAGCAAGATTGCTGGTTGCCACCCTGTTGTGCTTCCACAATTTCAAAGCCGAGTTGAAACAAATCAGGGCTGAATCCGCTTGCTGCTGATGCCTCAAGATTGTACCCAGATTCGTCAAAGCCACCGAAATACGACGTGGAGTTTCAATCTGTGCCAGCCGAATGTCTTCAACTCGCTTCTTAAGAATTTTTCGTTTACGGTAGTTTGAAACCGGCTCATCAAAACTCTGAAAAAAAGGAGAAATCCTCGCCTGTATTTGATCCGGATTCAAAGCGCCCCAACTTTTCATCCAGTCCTGATAAAACAGGATACTGCTATCAACCTGCTTTCGGGCCAGCCTCAGCAATTGCTCCTTCTCGTGCTGGCTAAGCGTGCTGTCATACAATGCTTCCATGAGCAATGCTGAACATTTGTTGTTGTAAATTATGCCATATTCGAATGACCCGGAATATAAAGGAAAACGATCATATTCCGACAAAGCAGAATCGAGAACACGGAGCGCAGTCATGCTTTCTTTTGCCGCAATATATTCATCGCTTTGTCCCAGCCATTGCCTTGCTTTCAGCATTCGGGGATCTTCCGACCGGTTAAGATCCCGATAATAGAAAAAAGCAAAAATAAATGCGGCCAGGGAAACAGAAAGACAAATCAATAAAATAATAGCTGTATCCCGCTTAATTCTCAAAATACCGTATATTAACTATGTACCTGTTCCACCAGAAATTTCTTAATTTCAAGCGGAGTCGGTTTTGTCATTTTTGATACTACAATATTAACAATAATCGCTAAGGGAGCACCCACCCAGGCAAAATACCAGACATTTAACCAGTAGGTAATAAATTCCTGACCGGGTAATTTAACACCACTAAGTCCTGCAATATAATAGGTAAGCGAAACAGCAGTAATAAACACACCTGCCGCCAATCCTGCCTTGGCACCTGCTCTGTTTGATCCACTCCACCAGATTCCGAGAAGGAAAAGCGGGAAAATGGTACATGCCGCCATCGAAAAAGCAACCGACACTAACTGGGCAATCAATCCGAGTTGCATCAATGCAACAATGGTAACGGCCAATCCCATCAAAATCGTTCCAAGGCGTGCAACCAGAAGTTGTTTTTTCGGA
>Ga0172367_10005034_pt1 | contig 16129 bp, 12 predicted proteins | sample Lak10m_FD_114542 | JGI IMG/M metagenome (GOLD analysis project Ga0172367, IMG submission 114542) | Freshwater microbial communities from Kabuno Bay, South-Kivu, Congo - kab_022012_10m | ecosystem: Environmental > Aquatic > Freshwater > Lake | place: Democratic Republic of the Congo: South-Kivu...
GTTGGTCCGCTTGTATTTGGTTATATCAGTTATATTACATCAAATCAACGTTATGGAATTCTATCCATTATATTTTTCTTTTTGATTGGATTGATATTGTTAAATCGAGTTAAGGATTAGCTTGTTATTCCTTTATTAAAACTATATCTGAACAAAAAGAATATTATAACTGATGAAATCATCAACCAAAGAAATCCCCAAATAATTGGATTGATTCCAGTAATCTTGGAAAGTATCATCGCATCAGATTGGCGTTGACTTGCCGTGATAATATCTTCCTTGATATCGATGAATGAATAAAGTGCGCTAATTAGTCCGAGTGATTTTAATAGGTAAGAGTTGAGTAATTTAGGGAGATATCGCGGTGAGGCAAATAAAATCACCACAAATATCATCGATAAAACTATTCCAGTTGAACCATTTATAAAGTTTGCAGTGAATAGCAAAAGGATTATAGAAATTATTGTATTATTCCACAATGAAAATTTGTAATCATAACCAGAGATAAAGAGTAGAGCCCCCCAAACCAGACTACCAATATATCCAGCAGATGCAATTATGAATTGATTTCCCCCTTCAATGGATGTTTCTCCTCCTAATCTCAGGTCGATATTGATAAAAGCGACTCGGCCACCTGTGAAAATAGCGGCTAAACCATGCGATATTTCATGAAGGAGCACCACAAATAATTTTATGGGATAGATTATTAAGCTATCCCAAAATAGGAAACTCATAAATGCAATAAAAGTTATTATTGCAATTTCAGTATATTTTTTTTGAATTTTTGTTAGTTTCAATTGTAAAACTTTATGAAATGAAAAATTTTGTTTGCAATATAGTCAATGAATAAATATTTTTGAATCAGAAAATGCGGGCGTAACTCAGTTGGTAGAGTGTCAGCTTCCCAAGCTGAATGTCGCGGGTTCGAATCCCGTCACCCGCTCAACTTTTTTGTATTTTATGAATAAAATATCTAACCTAATTGTTTTCGAGAACGAAAATTTAGTTATTATAAATAAACCAGCTGGAATCACTTCGATAAAAGCAGCAGGCAGCCTATCGATGCACGAAATGATTAATGAATACTTTAATAGAAATTTATTCATTGTACACCGATTGGATAAAGACGCAAGTGGTCTGCTGATTTTTGCTAAAGATTCTGTTACTCATAAAAATCTGAATTATCAGTTTGAAAATAATCTTGTTTCAAAGAATTATTTTGCTTTAGTGCATGGTAATTTAAATGAGCAAATGGTAGTTATCAATTCTCCAATCAAAGAGTTTGGCTCAGGCAGAATGGGAATTCATCAAAATGGCAAAGAAGCTAAAACAAGATTTGAACTGATTAGTAGCTCTGAGGATTTTACTCTTGGCAATGTTTCAATTTTGTTCGGACGTCGTCATCAGATTCGAGTTCATCTATATTCGATTGGACATCCAATAGTCGGCGATATGTTATACGGAAATAGAAAAGAACAAATTAATTATCCTCGTTTAATGCTTCAAGCTTATAAATTGGAATTTAATTTGTTTGATTCTAAAAAATTAGTTGTTGAAATTCCGATTGATAGTTCAATAGAAAATTTTTTACGGATTAAGCAGAATAAATAAAATTATGTTTGCAATAAAAGGTTAAAAAATATAAATTTGCATCACCTAATTTGATAATTTGGGAGCTTAGCTCAGTTGGTTCAGAGCATCTGCCTTACAAGCAGAGGGTCATTGGTTCGAATCCATTAGCTCCCACTCATTTAAAACCTTGTAAGTTAATTGTTTGCAAGGTTTTTTATTTTAAAAACTTTCCAAAATTGCTTATATGTTCTCCTTTCCCCGCCATTTATGCGTTAAGACAATCCTTAATAATTAAGAATCCATGGACGTTTAGATTTACTGTAACGAGATTTACCTTTGTTATGAATATCAACACGTTTAAGAAGATTTTGACAAGAACCAAAGTAGTATGAATTATCATTTTGACTTTTCAAAATGTAAGAGTAAAACATGATTAAAAATAAAAGTTGCGGAGAGGGAGGGATTCTGGCGAAGCCATGCCTATGGCAGAACCCTCGGTAGCAGTTAAATAATATTGTTAGCTTTCAACCATTTATAACCATCAATAGACTTGAAAAATAATTCACGACGATAAGCCTCGCTACGGGAATTAAATTCTTCAAAATAAATTAGAATCCATGGACGTTTAGATTTAGTGTAACGAGATTTACCTTTGTTATGAATATCAACACGTTTAAGAAGATTTTGACAAGAACCATAGTAGTATGAATTATCTTTTTGACTTTTCAAAATGTAAGAGTAAAACATGATTAAAAATAAAAGTTGCGGAGAGGGAGGGATTCGAACCCTCGGTAGCAGTTTACCCACTACGACGGTTTAGCAAACCGTTGCCTTCAGCCACTCGGCCACCTCTCCTTGTGGAGTGAAGTAATTCAAAATTTCTTTGCAAATATATAAAAAATTATTAAAATAAATTTGTTGAGATAATTTTTAATTGTTTAATGAATAAAAAGGAAATCGGATGAATATAACTAAAATCTTCGAGGAGTTTTTTAACAGTGAAAAAGCAAGCGGAATTGTACTTATTATTTGTACAGCAGTTTCATTGCTTTTAGCAAATTCATTTTGGGATGAAGTATATCTTTCAATCTGGAAAACGAATTTATTCAACCTTGACTTGACACATTGGATTAACGATGGTTTAATGGCGATATTTTTTCTCATGGTTGGTCTTGAACTAGAAAGGGAATTGTATATCGGTGAATTATCGAAGATAAAAGATGCTACGCTTCCGATTTTTGCAGCAATTGGAGGAATGATTATTCCATTAAGTTTTTATCTGGTTTTCAATTATAATACTCCGACGCAATCCGGTTTTGGAATACCAATGGCTACTGATATTGCTTTCGCATTGGGTATTTTATCGCTCATTGGTAAAAATGTGCCAACATCAATCAAGGTTTTTCTTACAGCTCTTGCCGTCATTGATGATTTGGGTGCAATTATTATCATAGCAATTTTTTACACAGCCAATCTGTCATTCCTTAATCTGGCAATTGCTCTATTCATTTTTATAATTTTATTTGCTGCTAATCGTGCTAAAGTTCAGAATTTAATATTTTATTTGATTGGTGGAATTTTTTTATGGATTTTTATGCTGAAAAGTGGTGTACACGCAACAATGGCGGGAGTTTTATTGGCTTTTGTTATTCCGTTTGGGGATGGAAGCGAAAACTCACTTTCCTATAAAGTTCAGCATTTTCTTCATAAACCGGTTGCGTTTTCTGTATTGCCATTATTTGCACTTGCCAACACTGCAATCCAATTGACAGATAATTTTACTGAATCGTTTTTTGAAAATTATAGTATTGGAATTGCAATTGGATTAATTTTTGGTAAGCCGTTGGGAATATTTTTAATGTCGATGCTTTCTGTTGGTTTTAATAACAAAAAACTACCAGAAGGTTTTACTATTAAAGCAATAATTGGAACAGGATTTTTGGCTGGGATAGGTTTTACTATGTCAATTTTTATTTCATTGTTAGCTTTCAATGACAATCAGATAATCGATAATTCTAAATTGGTAATTTTAATTTCCTCATTAATTGCTGGAACAATCGGTTTTTCGATTTTGAAAAAAAATTATAGCCAGCAATGATAGTCAATCATTAAAAAAATACTTAAAAAAGTAATATGTTTGCAAAGAAAAATTTTAGGAATAGTTATGGCAAAGACTAAAGTAACATTGGGAATTGATATTGGCGGCACAAATACAGTATTCGGGCTTGTCGATGAAAACGGTAATATTAAGACAAAGGAATCGATTCCAACCCATTCTATGAATCCTGCTGAAGATTTATTCCAAAGATTATTCGAGGTTTTCAGTCCTGTTTATAATGAACATGCAGAAAAGTATCAGATAATGGGGATCGGAGTTGGGGCACCAAATGCAAATTATTATTCTGGAAGTGTCGAAAATCCTCCGAACTTAAATTGGGGAACTGTAAATCTTATTTCATTAATCCAAAAATATTATGATTTGCCTGTTGCAGTTACAAATGACGCAAATGCTGCAGCTTTAGGAGAACTTAAATTTGGTGCCGCAAGAGGAATGAAAAATTTTGTACAAATTACTTTAGGCACAGGTCTTGGAAGTGGAATTGTAGTTAATGGCGATTTGCTATACGGACATTCTGGTTTTGCTGGGGAGATGGGGCATACTACAATAATTGCCGAAGGAAGAAAATGCGGTTGTGGAAAAAGAGGATGTCTTGAAACCTATGTCTCTGCTCCCGGAATCAAACGAACTGTTTTTGAATTGATGGCTGAAACTACTGAAGCAAGTACTTTGCGAGATATTAACTATAATGATTTGACTTCAAAAAAGATTTATGATGCAGCAAAAATTGGCGATAGAATTGCTAATAATGCATTCAAGTTTACCGGTAAAATTCTTGGTCAGGCAATGGCTGATGCAGTAGCTTATTTAAGCCCTGAAGCATTTGTACTTTTTGGCGGTTTGGCGCTATCAGGGGATTTAATTCTCGAACCAACAAAAAAACATCTCGAAAATAACTTGCTTAATATTTTTAAGGGTAAAGTTAAAATCTTACTTTCTGGTTTGCCCGAAGGAGATGCTGCAATTCTCGGTGCTTCGGCATTGATTTGGCACGAATTGAAAAATAAATAGCAATTTATTTTGATTAAATCGTTATTAATTGTTTTTCTTGTTATATCAGCTGCCCCATTTTTATTGGCTCAAGATGGAATTGTCAAATCTTTTTACCCTGATAAAAAACTAAAGCAAAGCATAACTTATGTTCGTGATATTCTTGATGGAACCAGTTATTATTTTTATCCAAATGGGAATTTGCTTTCAGAGAAATTTTTCAGTCAAGGGAAACTTCATGGAGTTCAAATAGAATTTTACGAAAATGGGCTGGTAAAAGAAGAATCATATTTTTCTTATGGAATTCGAAATGGATTAACAAAAACCTATTACGAAAACGGTGCTTTAAAATCAGTTGCAGAATATGAATTGGGAATTTTGAGAAAATATCAGCATCTGGATTTTGATTCGACTTTTATTGCTCCACTTGAGGCTTATATGGGCAATCGTCAAAATGAAATCAAAAAGAATATTGAATTATTTATTTGTGAAATAGAAAGTTGTCCGAAGCCAATTGGTGGTATAGAGGAAATTCAATCGAAAATTATATATCCTAAATTTGCAGAGTTGTATGGATTAGAAGGGAAAGTGAATCTGCTTGCGACTGTGAATAATCTTGGTGATGTTATCAAAGTAAATATTCTTCGTGGTATTGGGTTAGGTTGTGATGAAGAGGCTGAAAGAGTTGCGCGTAGTACTAAGTTTGTCCCCGGATTCCAAAATGGTGAAGCGGTTACAGCAGATGTGATCTTTAATGTTGAGTTCAAACTAAAAGAAAAAAAAGAAGTTTGGGATAAAGAACAAATAATTGCTGATTACGAAAAAGAAATCAAAAAAGTGACTGCTCCAAAATTAACAAATACCGAAAGCAAAGAGACGAAGAAAATTGATTCCTCGTTTATAAAGTACAAACAAAAATTATCTAATAATTTCATATGTAATTCAACTGAGTGCGCCAAACCAAGAAATGGTTTAAAGGAAATTCTTGATAAGTTTATTTATCCTGAGCAAGTTAAAAGGCTTGATATAAAAGGAATAATTGAGATCGAAGCAGATATTGATGAATACGGGTTGGTTCGCGATACAAAAGTAATTGCGGGGTTAGGTTATGGAGCTGATAACGCAGCGGAATCAGCATTATATGCGACAGAATTTATACCGGCAAAAAACAATGGTAAAGAAATTCGTACTAATGTAAAAATTTTTATTCCAGTTAATCTTAATCTCGATTAAACTTCTACAAGAGCAATTAATTCTGCTTCTAAATTTTTCCCTTTATTTTTCGCATACCAAAGATGTATCATTTCAATATAATCGTCTTTGCTAAGTCCTTCTGATTTCCAAATATCAATTTGATTTACAAGTTCGGTTGGTCGGGGTCCCCACTGGAATAATTCTTCTCCAAACTCATTAAATACAACCATTTTAGGAATGCTTCTTGATTTGCCATCCGTTAAATAATTATCCATTATATCAAGATTTTTATCCCTTAAAATTATTTTCATCTCAATATTACTATTGAGTTTTGAAATTTCATAAATGTATGGAAGGCTTTGAGCTGAATCTCCACACCAGTTTTCAGTAATTACCATCCAAAACTGTGGATTATCTATACTCTTCATTGCTGAAATTATTTTTTCGCTCGGCTTAAAAGTTTTGTGAATCCTGCTTGTCCGTTGAAAATTCAGTTTCTTGAAATTAAATAAATTAAGATCGTGTTCATTAAATTTATTTGGATCAGAATTGTTAATCTCAAATTCAAATTCATTCAGATATTGATTATAAGATATTCCACGTTGCATTACTTTATCAAATGCATTTTGTGTTTCCATTATCTCCTCAGATTTTTTAATTTGTAACTGAAATTTGATAAAAAAAGTTTACAATGTTACCATTAAACAATCATTCATATTACTCAATTCTGCAAAGCACATTAAGTCCTCAGCAAATTGTGGATTATGCAATCTCGCAAGGGGAAAATTATGCTGCGCTTACAGATATAAATGGAATGCATGGTTTAATTCAATTTGCAAAATACGCCGAAGAAAAGGGAATCAAGCCTATCATTGGTGCTGAAATTGACGATCCGGTTGATAAAAATATAAGAGCAATTTTTATCGCAAAGAATAATCAGGGTTATTCAAAGCTATGCTTCTTAATTACTTTAAGAAAATTACATGACAAATTTAGGTTGCTTGATGTGTTTGATAATTCAATTAATGATTTATTTGTAATGACTTCATCAATGCAGATTTTGAATTTAATTAACCAAAGACAGCTGAACAGGGAAAATTATTTTGCTGAATTAATAATTAGCAGTAAGAGTAAAAAACGCACGCGTATTGTTTATGATTTTGCAATCAGAAGTGGAATCAAAATCATTGCGTCACATCCAATTTATTTTGAATCAAATGAGAATTATACTTTGCTGAAAATTTTAATGGCGATTAAAAATCGCAAAACTATTGATAGCATATCAGAAGAAGAGTTGATAGACAGCGAATTTTATTTTCAGTCATCAAAGAAATTTGAATCAGATTGGAGTAAATTACCAGAGGCACTTGAGAGTATTGATTTTATTGTTCGAAATAGTAATGTTGATATGAAATTCGACCAACTGAAATTTCCTGTTTATCCCAGTGATGGAAGAATAAGTAATTATGAATTACTTCGTAAGAAAGCTTATGATGGAATGATTGAAAAATATCCTAATGTTGAGGAAAATATAATCCAAAGGCTTGAGTATGAACTTAACGTAATTAATGAGTTGGGTTTTAGTGATTATTTTTTAATTGTATGGGATATTGTTGAAGAGGCTAAACGAAGAAATATGATGATAATCGGCAGAGGTTCTGCTGCAAATAGTCTTGTTGCGTTTTGCCTCGGGTTCACACAAGTCGACCCAATCAGATATAATTTGTACTTCGAAAGATTTCTAAATCGTGGAAGAAATTCTCCACCGGATGTGGATCTTGATTTTTCCTGGAAGGAAAGGGATGAAATTATTAAATATATTTTTGAAAAATATGGATACGAAAGAGTAGCAATGATTTCTACACATATAACTTTTCGGGCAAGGTCTGCGCTAAGAGAAGTCGCAAAAGTGTTTGGTGTTCCGGATTCTGAAATATCCAAATTCAGTAAATTAATTCCATGGACAAGTGCTAAAAATCTCCCTGAATTATATAAAAAATTCCCTGAAGCTAAGGATTTGAAATTTGATTCAGAACCGTGGACGAGTATTTTAAAATATGCTTCCCAACTTTCCTCGATTCCACGCCATCTATCAATACACCCAAGTGGAATTGTTATCTCTCCTGAGCCTATAAACCGATATATGGCGCTTGAGTTTGCAAAAAACAAAGGACTTGGACTGATAATAACACAGCCCGATATGTATTCGATAGAGGACTTTGGTTTAGTCAAGATTGATCTACTTAGCCAGCGCTCACTTAGCGTTCTTAAAGATACGATGATGAAATTAAGCGAATAAAGATAAAAGAATCTTTTATTTCTGGTAAAAATTTTTTATTTTAATGAAGAATTCGATGAGAAATTCTTAATTGTAAGAGTGAATAAACAGCTTTTCTAAGAAATCAGATATAAAAGATTATTTTGACTTAAATAAATGTTTTTTTTAGTCAAAATGTGAAGAAATTAATATAAAAAATGGCTTGGTATTTGCTACCATAAAACATTTTGGAATTATTAAACAATAAAATAAATGAGGTATTTTAATGGAAAGAAAAAAAATTACGATTGATGGAAATGAGGCTGCAGCATACGTCGCATTTAATTCAAGTGAAGTAATTGCAATTTATCCCATAACTCCTTCTTCCGGTATGGGTGAATTATCTGATCAATGGTCAGCTGAAGGAAAAACGAATATATGGGGAACAGTTCCAACTGTTGCCGAATTGCAAAGTGAGGGAGGTGCTTCGGGTGCTGTTCATGGATCGCTTCAATCAGGTGCACTTACTACAACTTTTACTGCTTCACAAGGTTTGCTTTTAATGATTCCAAACATGTATAAAATAGCAGGGGAACTGACTTCAACAGTTTTCCATGTATCGGCTCGATCAATTGCTGCGCAAGCATTATCAATCTTTGGTGATCATAGTGATATTTATGCAACCCGACAAACAGGCTTTGGATTAATCTGTTCGGCAAGCGTTCAGGAAGTTATGGATATTGCTTGTATTGCACATGCTGCAACTCTTGAAGCGAGAATTCCATTTATACATTTCTTTGATGGTTTCCGAACTTCACATGAAATCAATAAAATTGAGCAGTTGACAAAAGATGATATCCGTGCAATGATGGACGAAAAATTAATTGAGGAATTAAGAACCCGCGCATTGAATCCAGAAAATCCGTTTATACGAGGAACCGCTCAGAATCCTGATGTATATTTTCAGGGACGAGAAACTGTAAATAAATTTTATGATGCTTGTCCGGAAATTGTGCAAAAATATATGGATAAATTTGCTGGATTGACTGGCAGACAATATCATTTATTCGATTATTATGGTGCGCCAGATGCTAAGCGCGTAATTGTTGTCATGGGTTCAGGAGCTGAAGTTGCCCTTGAAACAGTGAATTATCTTGCTGAAAAAAATGAGGAAAAAGTCGGTGTGCTTGTTGTCAGACTTTACAGACCATTTTCTGCAAAACATTTATTAGCTACGCTTCCTAAATCGGTTGAGAAAATTGCTGTGCTTGATAGAACTAAAGAACCTGGTGCTTTAGGGGAACCACTTTATCTTGATGTAGTCTCTGCAATTTCAGAAGCGCTTATGAATGATAATTTGCCATTTGAGAAAATGCCAAAAATTGTCGGTGGGCGTTATGGTTTATCCTCGAAAGAATTTACTGCTGCCATGGTTAAAGGTATTTATGATGAACTTAAAAAAGATAATCCTAAAAACCATTTCACGATTGGTATCAATGATGATGTAACTTTTACTTCAATTGATTATGATCCAAATTTTATTATTGAAAGAGATGACGTATTCAGAGGAATGTTTTTTGGTCTCGGTGCTGATGGAACTGTGGGCGCGAATAAAAATTCTATTAAAATTATCGGTGAAGAGACTGATAATTTTGCGCAGGGATATTTTGTTTATGATTCAAAAAAATCCGGCTCAACAACAATCTCACACTTGCGATTTGGTAAATCACAAATACATTCACCATATTTAATCCAGAGTTCAAAGTTCATTGGTTGTCACTTATTTACATTGCTTGAAAAATATGATGTGTTGGAGAAAATTACAAAGGGCGGAACTTTCTTATTGAACAGCCCATACTCAAAAGAGGAAACATGGAATCATCTTCCAAAGAATGTTCAGAAAAGTATTATTGAAAACGGTTTGAATTTTTATGTGATTGATGCTTATGATGTAGCGAAGAAAACCGGTATGGGTGTAAGAATCAATACTATTATGCAAACTTGCTTCTTTGCAATTTCAGGTGTTTTGCCAAGAGAAGAAGCAATTGAACAAATCAAGAAAGCTATTAAAAAAACCTACGGTGCAAAAGGTGAAGAAATTGTTAAAAAGAATTTTGAGGCAGTTGATCAAACATTGGCTCACCTTTACAAAGTGGATTACCCAACACAAGTTACAAGTAATATTGAAATGCCTGCAATTGTTTCCGATAGAGCCCCAGATTTTGTTAAAGATACATTGGCTATGATGATTGCTGGAAAAGGTGACGATGTCCCAGTTAGTGCAATGCCGGTCGATGGAACATATCCCTCAGGAACTACTCAATGGGAAAAAAGGAATATTGCAAATGAAGTTCCTGTTTGGGATTCTGATGTCTGTATTCAGTGCGGTAAATGCGCAATGGTTTGTCCGCATGCAACTATTCGAACAAAAATTTATGATAAAAAATATACTCAGAATACACCTTCAACATTTAAGTGGACAGAAGCAAAAGGCAAAGAATGGGAAGGTTTGGCTTATACAATTCAGGTAGCAGTTGAAGATTGCACAGGCTGTGGATTGTGTGTTGAGGTTTGTCCTGCCAAGAATAAAAAGGAAACAAGACTTAAAGCAATAAATATGAACCCTCAGATTCCTTTGCGAGAATCTGAAAGAGAGAATTGGAATTATTTCCTTGATATCCCGGAATATGATAGAAGATTACTTAAAGTTGATTCAGTTAAAGGAAGCCAGATCTTACAGCCATTGTTTGAGTTCTCAGGAGCTTGTTCAGGCTGTGGGGAAACACCTTATGTAAAATTGGTTTCTCAATTGTTTGGCGATAGAGCCGTTATTGCAAATGCAACAGGGTGTTCCTCAATTTATGGAGCAAATTTACCGACGACACCTTGGGCTAAGAATAAAGAAGGACGTGGTCCTGCATGGTCAAATTCTTTGTTTGAAGATAATGCAGAATTCGGATTCGGAATGCGTTTAGCAATCGATAAACAGGGAAGTTATGCGGCTGAACTTTTAACTAAACTTAAAGATCAGTTGAATCCTGAACTTGTCGATTCTATATTAAATAACAAACAGAGTAATGAAGTTGAAATCTATGAGCAAAGAGAAAAAGTTGCTGAATTAAAACAATCATTAGCAAAAATTAACAATGATGATTCCAGAAAACTTTTAAGCATTCTCGATTATTTATTGAAAAAATCTGTTTGGATTATTGGTGGAGATGGTTGGGCATATGACATTGGATATGGTGGATTAGATCATGTTCTTGCTTCAGGGAAAAACGTAAATGTTTTAGTTCTCGATACTGAAGTCTATTCAAACACTGGTGGACAATGCTCAAAATCAACGGCTATGGGAGCAGTTGCAAAATTTGCAGCAAGTGGTAAATCGCAAGGCAAAAAAGATCTTGCAAGGATGGCAATGACTTACGGAAATGTATATGTCGCACAGGTTGCAATGGGTTCAAATGATTTACAAACATTGAAAGCATTTCTTGAAGCTGAAGCATACGATGGACCTTCAATTATTATTGCTTACAGCCATTGTATCGCTCATGGCATAAACATGGCAAAGGGAATGGAAAGTCAGAAACTTGCTGTTGATAGCGGTCACTGGCCTCTATTCAGATATAATCCTGATAGTATTGCTGAAGGTAAAAATCCATTGAAGCTAGATTCTAAAGCACCGAAGGTTAAGTTGACTGACTATATTTACAATGAGACAAGATATAAAATGCTTACAAAATCTCATCCGGAAATCGCAAAAGAATTAAGCAAAAATGCTCAAGATGCAGTTCTGAAAAAATGGAAATTATATGAACAAATGTCTGAGCTTGATTTTTCAAATTATAATAAACAAAATAATTAATTCAAGAAGCTGCAAATGCAGCTTCAAATAAAATTTTGAAAAATTGGAGTTAATATGAATTTGACAACAAACTATATGGGACTAAAATTAAAAAATCCTTTAGTTCCGTCTGCATCACCTTTGACGTGGAATATTGATAATGTTAGAGCAATGGAAGATGCTGGTGCTGCTGCAATTATCTGTCACTCATTATTTGAAGAACAAATTACTCATGAAAGTGGGGAACTCGACCATTATTTATCACATGGGACTGATAGTTATGCGGAAGCTATTTCGTATTTCCCCGAGCCAAAAGAATTTCGTCTTGGACCGATAGAATATTTAGACTTGATTGCTGATATAAAGAAAAATGTTAGCGTTCCAGTCATTGGAAGTCTTAACGGAGTAAGTACTGGCGGCTGGGTAAAATATGCGCGAAATATTCAAGAAGCTGGTGCGGATGCTCTTGAATTAAATATTTATTATATCCCAACTGATATAAATTTAGTTGGAAGTGAAATTGAGAATATGTACATCGAAACATTGAAGGCAGTTAAATCAAATGTCAGCATTCCCGTAGCAGTAAAGATGAGTCCGTTTTTTACTTCAATGGCGAATATGGCAAAGAAACTTGATGAAGCAGGGGCAGATGCTTTAGTAATGTTTAATCGCTTTTATCAACCTGATTTTGATTTGGATAAACTTGAAGTTGTCCCAAATTTAATGTTGAGTACAAATTGGGAAATGCGTCTTCCATTACGTTGGATTGCAATTCTATATGGTAAAATCAAAGCGAGCATGGCATTAACAAGTGGTGTTCATAGTGCAACCGATATTATTAAAGTTATGATGGCTGGCGGTGATGTCGCTATGACTTGTTCTGAAATATTAATGAATGGTTCGAAACGTATAAAAGAAATGCTCGATGGTGTGAAAATCTGGATGGAAGAAAATGAATATGAAAGTATAGAAATGATGAAAGGAAGTATGAGTCAGAAATCAGTTGAGACTCCTGCAGCATTTGAGCGTGCTAATTATATGAAGACACTTCACAGTTATAAATCTTTGATTTAAATTATCAGCGGAATCATTTGATTCCGCTTTTTTTATATCCTTCCAATAGAAGCTTTGTTGATTTATTTTTTGGATGAGATAAAATTGTTTCTCTATCGCCGCTTTCGATAATTCTTCCTTTTTCTAAAACAGTAATTGAATCAACATTTGCAATTATATTTGTGATTATATGGCTAACACAAAAAATTGTCATATTTCCTTTCTTGCTTAACTCAATCAATTTATTTGCTATTATTATATTTGATTCAAAATCCTGCGAGGCAAATGGTTCATCAAGCAATAAAATATCTGGGTTTGTAAGAAGTAGTCTAATCAAGGCTATTCGCTGATGTTCACCACCGCTTAACTGAAATCCTTTCTTTTCTAAAATAGATTGATTGAGATTGAAATCTTTAAGTTGTTCAATTATTACGTCATGCATTTCATTTTTTGAGATTCGCAATCCAGTAAATGTGTCATGAAGCATTGATTTAACAGTACGAAATGGATTGAGTAATTCTCCATTATATTGAAAAAGCATTTGCATTTTATAATTGCAATTTTCACGTTCATTCTTGGGAAATAAAATATTGCCCGAAGAGATTTCTTCAATTGAAAATAAGCATTTTAGAAAAGTAGTTTTTCCTGCTCCTGATTCTCCAATTATCAAATGGAATTGGTTTAATTCAAAATTTATTGTCAAATCATTAAGAATAATATTTTTATCGCTGATGTTAAAAATGGAATTATTCTTTATTACCGATAAATTTTCAATTTCAATATGCATTCAAGTCTCAATAATTGAGGAAAAGGGTGAGAGTACACCATCAAATAACTTGGCTGATTCAGTGGATATATCATTTGCAAAACTTTTATCATGAGTGACCACCAAAACAGAGTTTGACTGATTAACAAATTTCTTAAGTAATGATTTTATTATATTGATATTCAAGATATCAAGTGAAGCAGTTGGTTCGTCAAGTATCAAAAGCTTTGGATTATTTGCCATGGCGATGCAAATCATAAGACGTTGCGCCTGACCTTCGCTTAATTCATAAATGTGTTTCTTGCTAAGTTCTTTTAATTTTGGCATCATGCTTTCCGTCAACAATTCAATTAAAAGGTTTTTATCCTGCACGAAATCAAAGTAATAATTCAGACATTTCAGAGCATCGAAAGAAGCTGAAGGATTTTGGAATACATATTGAAAATAATTTTTCCTGAGTTTTTGAAGCATCTCCTCCGAAAGAGAAAAAATATTTTTTGAATCAACAATTACTTCGCCATTAATTGAAAATAAATTTTTGTTTAGTAGATTTGTAAAAGATAAAAGTAAGGTTGTTTTGCCCGAACCATTACTTCCATAAATTGAATAAATTTTGTTTGACTCAAGATTAAACTTAGCTTTTTTGATGATGTGATTATCTCTTTTCAGTAAGGTTATATTATCTATGTTAACTTGTAAGATATCCATTGTTCTTTCATTAATAAACTACTTCAAAAATACACTTAAAATTACTTATTAATTATGAAAAAATATTTTGCGTTTGCTCTGATTCTTATAATTGTCTCCTGCTCACCGGATAATAGTAAAAAGCCTTTAACGTTCGGCTTTGGTGTAGATATTACGACTCTGAATCCAATGTACTCCTTCTCTGAGATTGAAAGTAATATTAATGAATTATTATTTCTTTCTTTAGTATATCATAAATGGGATAGTGAGAAAGGCGAAATGTCGAGCGAAAAAATTCTTGCAAAAAAAATCACATGGAATTCGGACAGCAGTGAGGTTTTAATAGAAATACGTGATGATTGTAAATGGTCTGATGGTAAACCACTTACAACGGATGATATTGTTTTTAGCTATGATTTATGCAATGATCCAGAACTTGAAAGTAGTATGTTCGGTTACTATACTAATTTTAATCTGACAAAATCCGGCAAGTTAGATATCCAAAAGACATTCGAAATTATCTCAAAGTATGTTTTGAAAATTAAATTTAGAGCTGGCACTCATCCCAATGATTTGGATTTGGATATTTTTATTTTGCCCAAGCATGTAATTGAGAAAATCCCTAAAAGTGAGTTAAATAGGGCAAAATTTAATCATGCACCTGTTACAAGCGGAGCTTATAAAGTTAAAGAATGGAAGCGGAATCAATATTTGCTACTTGAAAAAAATAAGGATTCATTTCTGGTTAATGATAAAACTATTCCTTTAATAATGTTCAAAGTTATTCCAGATTATAATAACAGAATACTTCAGTTGAAAAATGGCGAATTGGATTTTCTTGATTATATTGAGTCGGAAAATGTTAGTGAGATAAAAAATGATGGTAAGTTTAATACTGAATCACTTGAGGGAAGATTTTATGATTACATTGGTTTTTTGAACAACAAGGATGGGAAACCACATCCTTTGTTTGGTGATGTAAAAGTCAGAAAAGCAATTGCGTATTCATTAGATAGAGAGACAGTAATAGAAAAATTCCTTTTTAGCACAGGCGATCTAGCTTCTGGACCGCTGACCGAATTATTTAAAAGTATTATTGCAAAACAATTACCTGCAATTCCATATAATCCTGACAGTGCGAGAATATTACTTACTAGTGCGGGTTTTAAAGATAAGGATAATAATGGAATATTAGAGAAAGATGGTTATAAATTTAAATTCACTTTATTTCTGTCAAGCGGAAATCCAAAGAGAATTTATGCTGCTCAAATATTTAAAGAGAATTTGAAACAAGTCGGGATTGATATGAATGTTGAGATTCTTGAGATCAATACTTTTATGGACAAATTGTTTGAGAAAAAACTTGATGCTTGGATGCTAGGTTATGGGAATTCCATCCCTCCGAATTTCAAATTAACGTGGTATTCAGATCCACAGCAGGCTCCAATGAATTTTTTTAATTATAAAAATTATAAAGTTGACAGTCTGGTTACAACGTTTGAAAATTTAACCTCATCGAAAAAAAGGAATAAAATATTAAATCAGATTAATTCGATTATATATAAAGAGCAACCTTGTGTTTTTTTATATTATCTTAATAATATTGTGGCAATAAATAAAAGAGTCAAAAACTATACTGTCAATTCA
>Ga0172367_10005035_pt1 | contig 16126 bp, 14 predicted proteins | sample Lak10m_FD_114542 | JGI IMG/M metagenome (GOLD analysis project Ga0172367, IMG submission 114542) | Freshwater microbial communities from Kabuno Bay, South-Kivu, Congo - kab_022012_10m | ecosystem: Environmental > Aquatic > Freshwater > Lake | place: Democratic Republic of the Congo: South-Kivu...
AGAACTTTTTTGCGCTCCTCAAGCGTTTTAAGCCTGTTTTGCAGGCCGAGAATAGCCTCGTCCAGATAGGATAGAACACTATTACTTTCTTTGAGCTTTGCCCGATAGACGAGATTAACAACTTTTTCGTCAAAGATTAATTCATTAAAAACATTATTTAATTCGCTAGATAGATTTTCCTCTTTGATATAGGCCTTATGCTCTTCGCAAATATTCTTGCCATTAGTGCAGTAGTAATACGTCAGTCTGCCTTTCTTCTTAGTGGCTGTTAGCAGACAGCCACATTTGGCACATCGCAGAATCCCCCGAAAAGCGAAAGGAATATTTTGTTTTTTGATATGGGATTTTTTAGTTAGCATTTCTTGAACCTCGTCAAATAGTTTTTTGGAAATTAACGGCTCATGCTTGCCCTCGTAAAGTTGCCCGTGCTTTTCCATAATTCCGCAATAAAAAGAATCGGACAGCATTTTATGAATCTTACTCTTATGATATTTATTATGCGCCCGACTACGGAATCCCTCTTTAAATAGAATATCTGATATTTCTTTTACGCTATACTTTCCAGTTTTATACATCTCAAATATTTTAATGATATATTTTCCTCTCGCCTTATCAATAATAATCTTACTATCTTTGTTTAAATATCCGAGCGGTGCCAGATTCGGCCAACCGCCTTTTTCTAGCTTTGCCCTGATTCCTCTTTTAACATTTTTTGATAAGTCCAAAATATATTGGTTAGCCATTCCACTTTCAACGTTAAAGAGCAAAGCGTTATCACCAGGCAAATATTGACGTTCCATAGTCTGAATAATCTTTAATTGATTTTGTTGCAATAGCCATTGAATAGTTGCGCTATCAATAGGGTTGCGAGAAAGCCTGTCTATTTTCCAACAGATAACCCCGTCAATTTGCCCTCGCTTGATCAAATTGATAAGCTCGGTGAATTGCGGACGGTTATCGGGTTTCTTGGCGGATTTGCTTTCTCTAAAAGTAGCCACAATATTCAGCTCTAAAGTTTCAGCCAACTTTAACATTTCTTTCTCTTGTGAATCTAGAGAAAGAATTTGCCGACTACTGTCTTCGGTAGACTTTCGGCAGTAGAGGGCGTATTTGATTTTTGGTTCATTTATGGTCATATTTTTGGTATTGACTAATTTGTAAAAAAGTGCTAATATTGTTTATTGATCTTTAAAATAAATAAATTATTAATTAAAAAATAGGAGGGTTTTATCATGCCAATTTTAATTGTTTACGGAATTCCGACTGAAACGGATAAAAAAGATTTGGAAATTTTTTCTGAGCTTATGCGCCAGCGCACTGCCGATATTGAAGAGTTGGGGATTAAAAAAGAACAGGTTTCAATATTCTTTCCTCAAGACCTTATGTCTCAAGGATTAGGTGAAGAAATTATCATCTTCGTTGAAGGCTTGTTCGAAAAACCAGAAAGAACTAACGAAATTAAGAAACTTCTGGTCATATCTCTTATTGACCAAGCGCGCGATTCTTTCCCTAAAACTAATCTGATAGAATGTTTATTACGTTCAGTCGGTTCCGATCAGATTTTTTGCTCCGAAAGAGTAGAAATAGACGAAAGTAGAAGGGGGCAAAAATATTATATTAAAAGTTTTAATTAATATTTTTACGGCGTTAACAACTAATACGAGTAGATTAAAATCGCTCGTTTTTTTGTATTCAAAAAGGGCAGTCCTGATTCACCCAACATAACAAACTAGCCCAAAGGTTAATTTATCGTTTGGCAGAACTGCCCATTTCGAGCGACAAAGGTATTTGTTAAAAAAATACCCTGGGCATGTCTGTTTATTATGTTAGGTGAATACTATTAATATACTAAAGAACAAGTTAAAAATCAATATCGTCTATAGATAGGCCGTTTAATAACCGAGTAATATCACTATCTAATTCAGGGTTATCAGATAAATCCTATTGCTGATAATTAAACCAACGCAGGAAGTTTTGCGGTTGCCCGACAGTATCTCTAATATCACTATTGTTATATTCCGTTTCGCCGTCATACTTATAGACTAAGGAATTAGCAGGTAGTTTAGATTCCACAAGCGACACGACTTCAACGAAAGAATTTTCTTGCGGTTTTAATAATCCTTTACTGGCGATATATTTCTTCTGCCGAGGGAAGTCATTTTCAAAGACCGATTTTTGAATGTATTTAATAAAGTAAAAGATAATCTTTTTAAGCTGTGCCTGATCTTTGACCTTATTAAAGTTTCTATCTTTTCCGCCGACCATTATCCGACCTTGCCCCCATATCTTATACATCCGCCGACAAACATTTTTGATATACGGAAGATTAAAGAAAATCATATGATAGTGAATCGCTTTTCTTTTCTGTAGTTCAAAGACTGCTAGATATTTTAAATTACTTTGTTTTAAGTCTTTGCCCTCAATGGCGTTAGTTTCGTAATTTAATCGTCTAATAAATTTAGTAAATTCATAGTTGGCCTTTTTTAAGTCAGTAATATTTTCGGCAAATGTCAGAGTTAAGGTAATAGGCAAATACGGTTTGCCCTTATCTTTAAACCAAAGAAAACAGTTAGCCATAATTAGCCGTTTAATCATTCGTCTTGCCCGACGAGCGGAAGACTTTAGCTTTTCTTCGGCACTGGCTTTTGGTTTGTCTGTTTGCAAGGCCTTTTCTTCTTCGGTTTTAATATGCCTAATTTTCCTGCCTAGGTTAACATCCCGACCGAATTGATATATTTCTAAAAGCGAGCCAGATTTGACCAATTTACGGTTAGATAGGTATTTATTATCTTGTTGTTTCATATATTTGTTATTATCTATTTCTAATTAGAAGTTCTTTTAACAAGGATAACTTTTTTCTTTTCGGCTCCCCCTAAGGGGGAACCGCCGAAAAGAAAAAAAAGAGTTAATCCTTTGTAGAAAGAGAATCGTATAAATTAACTAAAGATTTTAAAAAAGATTCCGCTTCATCAGGAGTTATTCCTCACCCGTATAATCCACTAAAGTATTCCTGGGTTTCCGTTATCAATTGTTGGTCATAATGTTGAATCATGACTTAAGCATACAAAAAAGGCCTTGCACCATTTTGCATGCAAGGCCTAAAGTCTATTTAATTGTTTTTATTGGTATTTTTGCTTAACTTTGCACCAACCTGTCTTTCCCGTCGTATATTCTATAAAGTCGCTAACTTGATTATCAGTAGCTTTAAATATCTTTTGGTTTAGTTTATCGCAAGCGTGGCGGAACCGTTCCCATTTGCCGTTATATTCTTCTTTGAGAGTGTCCTCGGCGATTTCGACAAAATCAGTCTGTTCGCTTAAGTCATTTTTAGAAAATATCGCCTCCAGAATATAATGATCTAGAGGCTTATCATTTTTAAGAGTTATTTTTATCTGCTTGTTTTGAAAACATAGAACGCTATTAATCTTATCAAACCAGGGCTCTTTTTTAGTTTCTTCGGATAGTTCTTCGATATCAATTTTATCTAAAATATATTTGGCGGAGATGAGTAAGTTTGTTTTAGCAAAAACCGCAAAAGGGATGCTGTTTAATTCTTCGCCGACCTTAACTCTTAATGTAGATGTTGGCAGTTCCTGGAGAATATTTAATTTATCGTCTATTTCCTCTTTATTCTTTAACTGTTCTTTAATTCTGCCCATACCCTCATAAAGCATAACCAGTTGAGTTATGGCCATAGGGAGTATTTGCGACATATTAGCATGTTCCTGGTTTTTTAGCTGTTCCAGGCCGACCGCCAACATATCCTTATGCATAGGAACTTCGGAAATATTCTTAAATTCCATTATCTTATGGACATTAGGCACTTCTTTAAAGCAGTTATTCTTAGTAATATATTCGTCCAGTTGGACTATTTGGGTTTGAGCGTATTCAAATTGAGGCTTTAAAAGGTTGGCCGTATATGGCTCGCTCTTTAAAAAATCAACGTATTCAAAAAGAATGTCAAAACCCTTAACGGTACCTGAGTTTTTCTGATATTTATCGAGCAGAATCTCGATTTTTTGTTTGATTTCGTAGAGTGTCATAGCCTTATTTTGGCACAAAATAGGGCTAATAGCAATTTGCTAATTTTGTTGATTTTTTAGGCGTTTTGTGGTAATTTTAAAAAATAAAATGAGTTATAGTAAATAATATGAAATTACACGCCTTTAGAATTAAAAATTTTCGTTCAATTGTAGACACTGGTTTTCAGGAGCTCTCACCAGATGGCATTTCTTTAATTGTAGGGCAAAATGAATCAGGAAAATCTTCAATATTAGATGGCTTAAATTCTTTTGAAACAGGAGAAATTTTTGAAGATGATATCAGGAGTAATAGCCCAATGCCAGAAATAACTTGTATTTTTAAGTTTAACGATTTGCAAGAATTGTCGGATTGTCTTCCTGCCGAGAAAGAGTTGCCAAAGAATTTTAAAAAAATATTTGATAAACTCGGCCAGTGCGTTGCATTTACCAGGGCTTGGTCTGAAGATGAATATGATGACGGCAAACTTATAATAGAGAATAAAGACATGAAGGCGCTATGGGAGATAAAGGAGCCAGTGGCCGAAGTTAAGGCAGAAGAAAACTCCGCTGAGCCGACAGAAGACGAAACTGCGGTTGCCGAAAAATCCGAACCAACCCTATTAGATGAGCCAGAGTTTGTAAGTGAGATTTTTAGCAATGTTCCAATGATTGATATGTTTGAGGATAACAGTTTATTGCCTCCGACGATTGATTTGGATGATCTTATAAAAAAGAACATCAAAGCTATCGGCTATGAAGGGGCAAAAAACTTTTTATTAATTGCTGACATAAAACCTGAAGATTTACAGAATCCACCAAGTGTGAGAATTATTGAGGACATGCTTGAAGAAAAAAATAAAAAAATTAATGTTGAACTACAAAAATATTGGCACCAAACTGTTGGGAAAAAAGATAAAATTGAAGTCATTCTTGAATTAAAAAATCATACTAGCACAAGCGAGGGTAAGCAAGGTCAGCCATATTTAACTTTTTGGATTAGAGATAAAAATGGCAGACTTTCCCCAGTCCAGAGAAGTAAGGGGGTAAAATGGTTTATTTCGTTTTACTTAAAATTAGAAGCCACGGCCAAACAAGATGTTAGTAGAATATTTTTAATTGATGAGCCTGGAGCAAATCTTCATGCCAAGGCACAAAAGGATATTTTAAGTGTATTTGAAAAACAAAAAGAAAATCTGCAAATAATTTTTACAACACATTCGCCATATCTTTTAGATGTCGACAAAGTTTATCGAGTTCACGCTGTTGAGCGGGCTGATACAGAGGATGAAAAAAGTGAAACAAGGGTAATACCATTCCAAAAATTGGGGAGTGCATCTATTGATACGCTTCTTCCGTTATATACAAACATGGGTGTTGACGCTTCACATCAATCCGTTATTTCAGCAAATAATAATGTATTACTTGAAGAAATATCAGCCTTCTTTTATATTAAAGGTTTTTGGAAGTTATTTAATAAAACAGAAGTTGTAAGTTTCCTTCCTGCTACGGGTTGTCCAAACTTGCCTCAACTTGCTAATCTTATGCTTGGTTGGGGTTTGTCCTTTTCTATTGTGCTCGATGATGACCCTCATGGTAGAAAAGTTCTCAAAGAAATTAAAGAATCTGGAGTTTGCGAAGATAAAAATCTCATAAAGATTGATGGTTGCCCAGGAATAGAAGACTTATTTTCTAAAACTGATTTTGCGAATCTTATCTTGAAAGACTCAAAGGCTAAAATAGATAAACTTAATTCGGAATATGTTAAAGAAAAGAAAATATCAAAAGTCATTATCGCTAGAGATTTTATGATAGGGATTAATGAAAACAAAATAGAACTAAGTTATTTATCCAAAGAAACTAAAGAAAAAATTGAAAGTTTGCTGTCAAAAATTATAGCCACGTTAAGTTAGTTAAAAAGTTAAACAACTATGTTAAAATATTTAGTTTTTATAGGAGTTTTAGTCCAATTAATTGGAATATATTCTTATGGTCGAGAAGTTGTAAAAGGGAATGCTAAACCGAATAGGGTAACTTGGCTTATGTGGTCGATTGCCCCTCTGATAGCTACGGCTGCTGGATTGGCTAGTGGAGTTAGCTTGGCGGTTATACCAGTGTTTATGTCTGGATTCGGACCATTAATAATATTTATATTGTCTTTTACTAATAAAAAAGCATATTGGAAATTGGAGAAATTTGATTATTTATGCGGATTTTTTTCACTACTAGCCTTAGTTTTATGGGGAATTACTAAACAACCAGCAATCGCTATAGTATTTGCTATTGCAAGCGATTTTATTGCAGCAATACCGACTTTAGTAAAATCATGGAAATATCCCGAAACTGAAACAGCAGCTCCTTATACAACGGGGCTAATAAATGCGTTAACAAGCTTTGGAGCGATAAGGATGTGGGGATTTGTAGAATTAGCTTTTCCAATATATTTAGTATTTATTGACTCATCTTTAATATTGGCAGTTATTAGAAAAAGAATTAAATTTCTAAATTTTTAATATGAATATTCCAACCAAAAAACTTAAAAATGGTTTTGAGATTCCAGAATACGGACTTGGTACATGGCAAATGGGAGGAAGAAACGAGAGAGATTTATCAAATGATGATAAGGCTGATATTGAGGCAATAAATTTAGCTATAAAAGAATGCGTTATTCATATTGATACGGCTGAATCGTATGCAAATGGCCGCTCAGAAGAACTAATAGCCCAAGCGATCAAAGAAAATAATATAAATAGAGAAGATTTGTTTATTGTTTCAAAAGTACATGGAAGTAATCAAGGATATGATGGCGTAATAAACGCTTGTAAGAAAAGCTTAGAAAGATTAAACACAAATTATTTAGATTTATATTTATTGCACCAATTCCCGAAAGATTTTTCTTTAGAAGAAACGATGAAGGCTCTTGTTGAATTAAAAGACAAAGGTCTTGTTAAAAATATTGGTGTTTCAAATTTTAATATTGAGCATCTAAAAGAAGCCCAAAATTATAGTAAGTATCCGATTGTGTGCAATCAAGTCCACTATAATTTAAGAGTAAGAGAGGTCGAACAAAGCGGTCTTTTAAAATATTGCCAGGAAAATGACGTGATGATAGTAGCTTATAGACCGACTGAAAAATCTAAACTATTTGAAACAACTCCGAAGATTATTGAAGAAATGTGCAAAAAATACAATAAAACTTTTGCTCAAATTTCAATAAATTGGCTTATATCACAACCAAATGTAGTAACTCTGTCTAAAACTCGTAATTCGGAGCATTTAAAAGAAAATCTAGGTTCTTTGGGATGGCAAATGGAGAAAGAAGATATTGAAAAATTACGTAATGAATTTCCAAATCAGGTTAATATTTCTGACGTAGTTCCTCTTGGATAATTAATTAAAACCATTCCAAGTTCGTCCCACCCTCTCCGCGTTAATAAAAATAAGCTAGTAATAGCTTATTTTTTGTTGAATAAAGTAATCAAAATGTTACCAAATATTAACATATTTTAGCTAATATTTATATAAATAGTAGACATACCAAAGTGAGGTATTTATTGATTTTTGAAGTATTTTATGTTATTTTTGAATTATAATAAGTTATAAGTAAATAATATGGAAAAGCTTTCTCAAATCACTCCTAATATTGAAAAAGTAAAAAAACAAGAAACAGAAACTTTATTTGTGAACGAATGGGATAAAAAATATTTAGAAAAAGGCGTATCTGGAATGATGAGCAAAATGTATAATGATTTTAAAAATGATTTTCCTGATGTTATTGTCTTGCCCGAAAGAGGAGCAAGGCCATTGTATTATTTATTGAAGCCAATCTTCAATAAACTTAACATTGCAAAGAACACAAAAATTCCTAAATTCGTTTATTTTAGTGTTGGAGCAAAAGCTGGAATTAATTTAACAATCCAAGAACAATATGCTGATATAAAAACCAGTGATGAACTTAAAGAAGCGTTAGCAAAAGATTATCCCGATCTTCCGATAAACAGTATTCAACATTTAGTTGACAGGGAAGAAGTTGAAAAAGTAATAACCGCTAGAGAAAACATGAAAAGCAGGGCTGAGGAGATAAATGGGTTAAATAAAAACGATTTAAAATTGGCGATAGTTGATGAAGTTTTGGCTAACGGTGGTACTATTCGAGAAATAAAAAGAGCTTTTAATAATGAAGAAATGCCGGCCTACACCATAGTAGCCTTAAGTGGTCGCGATAATTCAGCTATTCCCGGCTACACCTTTCCCGAAGATGACGATGACGATAAAAATCCCAAAACAAATGGTTATTCTTTTAGTTTTGAGCATGAGAAAAACGCTATTGGCGTAGAAAAATCTTTTGACCAAAAATATTCTATAAGTATTAAAAAAGATTCTCCTGATGAACAAGAAAAACTAGTAAAAGATAAAAAGTTACTTCGTACGGAAATGAAAGCTTTTGGAAATGAATTAGCTGATAAAATATCCGAGATTATTTAATAAATTAATATTAATTAATATTTTTTAGATATTACCATTCCCAGTGCGTCCCACCCTCTCCGCAGTTTGTAAATAGCCCTAAACACGGGCTATTTTTGATAGGGAGTTTATTACTTAGGGGCGAGATGGTATAATCTTAATCATGAATAATAAAATAATAACAATTTTTAATGAAATTAGGGATATTCCTTTCAGCATTCCCACATCGCCAACAGATGCATTGTTTGATTGCGCCGGAAAGGCCATTCTTTTAAGAAAAAGACTGGAAGAAATTAGTATTAAAACCCGTTTTGGTGTTTGCTATTTTTATTGGGATGATTTGGATTTACCTGATAATGTAAAAAGTATAGCTCACGATAAAGATTGCACTCATACTTTTGTAGAGGCGTTTATTAATAATAAATGGATTAAATTAGATCCATCTTGGGATAACGCTTTAAGCCAAAAATTCGAAGTTGCTATCTTTGATGGTAAAAATGATACAATATTAGCCGTTAAAGCTATTGGTTTTTTTAATTCAGAAAAAAGTCAAAATATAATGAAAAACCAAGAAGATAATTATAATAATGTTATTACGGATGATTTGGCTAGAAATGGTAAATTTTATGAAGCCCTAAATAAATATTTAGAAGAAATTAGAGTGATTAAATGAATTAATATTCTCATTTTTTTATATAGCCGTTCCAACTGCGTCCCACCCCCTCCGCAGATTGCAAAATACCACTTTTTGTGGTATTTTTTTGTATATAAAATCTCAAACTAAAATATGAATTTTGAGAAAAGCAACATATTAAAAGAGAAGAGTTGGTTAGAAAAAAATAATCAGGAAGAAATTTTTAATATTGATAATGAAAAAAAAGAAGCTCGAGAAGAGTTAAAAGAAGGAATTAATTTTGTATTTGAAAATAATCCAGAGCTGGCAAAAATTGGCAGTAAGGAGGAATATTCTAAATATTTAAAAAGTATTTTCCCTGAAAGCAAATTAAAAGATATTTTATACCACGGGAGCTCAAAAAATGATATCAGTAATTTCATACCTGGCAAATTAGAAATAGGTGTTCATTTTGGAACACTTGATGCCGCAAAGCACAGAGGAAAAAAATCGGAATCATATAAAATTTACACCGCTTTAGTCAATATATCAAAAATGAAAGAACTGCCAGACTTGTATGTATTTAATCAGCATAATGTGTTTAATTATCTTTTAAGGGAGGGGATTGTTAACGAAAAAGAAAGAGAATACATGAACAACCTATATAATAAAAATCCAGTTAATAATTATAGAGATAATGGTGGTGATGCTATGTTTGAGTATTTACAAAATAGAATGGATGCAGATAGTTTAAAATATATAAATGAGCTTGAGGATAAAGGAAGTATTTCCTATATTATATTTAATCCTAATAATATTCATATTCTAGGCTCTAACGCGGATATGATTAGCTTTAAACAATTTGTTGCAAAAGAAAATAAAGCTTAGATTATTTTATTATTTGATAATTATCCTAAACTCATTTCACCATTTCCGTATTAAAAAATAAGCTAGCAATAGCTTATTGTTATTAAATTAAAAAATAATAAAAAGTTTAACAATAGAGCCCACAAAGGATGAGCTCTTTTTTCATATAAAAACTTAAATAACTTCCCTCATCTCTTCACATATAAATCCAAAGGAGAAAAACGATCAATCGAGAATAAAGCGTGACGCCAGCCATTAGCCTCTAGCCATGACTTAAGACCATAATTTTCATAATCAGCATAAGCCAGCCAAATACGTGAAGGCGATGACTGGCGAATAATATAATGCATCTTTAAATCAAGGACATCGCCTGACACTGGCCAAATTCGAGACTGAGATTCATTCTCTAAAAATCCTAAAGTTTCCCGACTAGCAAAAATATCGCTCCGCCAATCAAGTAATTGCGGCGGGTAAAAACCAAAGACAGAGATATCATCACGCAAATAATAGTTTAAGTTGCTGCGATCATAGGAAAAATTATCAATCACGATATCACCCGGCAAAAAACCGGCATTTATCTGTTCAGCAATCAGCTTTTGGGCCCTATCGGCATCAAAGCTATGCCAACTCAACAAAATTCTCGCATCAAAAGTGATAAAACTAATTGCAAAGATGCTAATTACAACCAAAGCGACTTTAAGCTTAAGCTTGGAGGCTAAGCCGGCCACAATCAAAGCCAATAAAATTGACAGCCAAAAAATATGTTTTTCAAAAATGCTAACATAATTTTCTGACGCCGGCGAAAAAAGAAAAAGAAGCAAGGAACTAGCGATTAAAAAAGCTAATTCTAAAAAAGGAGGAAGAAATTCTTTGCCCTTCTTTAATAAAATACTAAATAAAGCGGCGGCGGCCGCAATTTTAGCCAAAAACATCGATAAAATTTCCCAGGGAGCAATTTGTCTATTTTTTACCGTCCAAATTAATTGATTTAAAGCAGACTCAAAAAAATAAACAGCCCGATTATAAAAAATTGTGCGCGGCAAGCCCATTAATTCATAATTTCCCAATAGAATTTTAGACAACATCGCCGGCAACCACCAATAAAAACTCAAAAAAATTGCCGCAATAACTAAAAGCCATCCACGAACGCTTCTCAGCTGATGCTTCACAATTATTTGCAAGAGCCACCACGCCAGCAAGGGCACTAAGATTAATAAAAAAGAATAATGTAAATAAAGGCCAACAACGGCAAAAATAGAAAAATAAACCAGGGATATCCAATGACGCTTTTCTAAATAAATATTCAGTTGATATAAACAAAGCAATCCCAAAAAAGAAAAAATAATATAGGGACGAGCCTCAACGCTAAACATTATCGACATGGGCATAATTGCCGCTAAAAAAGCGGCTGATAATCCGGCCCGACTGCTCTTCCACATCTGCCGTCCCAAGAAATAAGATAAAATTACTGTAGCCAAACCGAAAACTAAAGACAGAGACCGGACGGCCGCCTCGGCCAAGCCGAAACAATGCGTCCAAAAAGACAATAAGAGATAATATAGAGGCGGATGAACTTCGACTGCCCGTAGATAATGCATCATCCTGGACAAATCCCCTTGATAATGTTTGACAATTTGCAAACTTAAAATTTCATCTCCCCAAAATGGCTGATTTAAGCTAGAAAGGCGCAAAAAAATAGCCAATACTAAGATCAGAAATAAAAGAAAGTAAGGATGGCGTAATGATTTTGAGACCTTCATAAGCGAATCTATTATATTTTAACACTAAAATACTGACGATGGTAGCGCTCGAGAGCAAGGAAATATTCTGGTTTGATTGTTTTTTCCCTGAAAATATGGTACTTTAGCAATTAGTTATAATAAAATTATGAGCATCTATCTTCTTCATCCCTTGCTTAACATTCTCTTCTTTGCCCTGCCTTTGGCCCTGTTTGAAATCTCGGCCGAAAAAAATCATGGCTGGGGCAGCGGTTGGTCTAAAGACAAGTGGTACGCCAAATCAATTCTGAAGGGCACAAGGTTTGGCAGCCAGCTGACAAAAATAACCAAACTGGAACCGCCTTTAAATTACCACCTTATCCTCTCCTATTTTATTTTTGGCGGCGTCTTCCTGCTTGAATATATCTTCGGCGCCAGAAATGTTTTCTTAGTAATCGGCAGTTTCTTTACCACCTTATTATTTGCCGACCTTATCTGGTTTGCCTGCAACTGGTATTTTGATTCTTGGACTCAATTGCTCAAAGGGCCAAATGGTTCAATCTTCTGGCATAAAGACTGGATTAAAATTTCTAAAGACAAATACCTGCCTACTTCTTATTTCAGCTGGCTGGTAGCGGCTGTAGTCTTTATTATCCTAGCTAAATTGTTTTCCTAAACTATGCTGCCCTCCATCTTTAACTTTCTTCAATCATTTATTAGAGGTTTTCGCGATCATGAATTCAGAAGTCTTTTTTTCTTAGTTACTGCCATTCTTCTTATCGGAACTATCTTTTATCATCAAGTCGAAGGCTGGCGCTATCTTGATTCCCTCTACTTCAGCTCAATCTCTCTCACTACGGTCGGCTATGGCGACTTTGCTCCGAAAACCGATGCCGGCAAAATATTTACCATCATCTATATATTTTTAGGCATCGGTGTTATTGTCGGTTTTCTCTCGGCCATCGGCAAACACTCAAAAAAGAAATAATGGGATTTAATTGCTACCTAAAAGACCGAATTTAATTTTGGTCTTTTTTTGTTAATAATTAGACAAAAGCTTTATTTTATTAATATGTTGTCATATAAAAATTGACACTTTATTAATAAAAGATATATAATTAAGTCTATAAAAATAAAGAACAATATGGATATTACTATTTTAAAAAAACTTGGGCTGTCAGAAAAAGAACTGACAATATATTTAAAGCTTCTGGCAAGCGGGTCAATTTCTGTCCGGCGCCTAGCCGAAAGCGTTAAGCTAAATCGTGGCAGTGTCTATGAAATTTTGAAAAACTTACAAGAAAAAGGCTTGGCCAGTTATTATAATGATACTACTAAACAAAAATTCGTAGCGGAAAATCCGGAACAGCTGCGGCGTTTAGTCGATGCTGAAGAAAATAGAGTACGCTCCCTGCAAGATAATATCAGTTCCCTGATTTTAGAACTAAAATCTATCCGCGGGCAAGCAGACAAGCAACCGGTCACTAAATTATACGAGGAAGACGCCGGCATCCGGACGATTCTTAATGATTTATTGGATGTCTTAAAAGACAAAGAAGAAAAAGAATATTATGTCTACTCTGCTAAAGATGCCAGTAGCGATATTGGCCGGGCTTTTCCCGGATTTAATACCGAAAGAAAAAAACGCCACATCTTTGTAAAAGCTATTTCCCTGGCTAAGGGCGGGGGTACTCATGGCTTAGATGAGAGGCGTTGGCTAGGGACAGACGATCATTCCGCTACCTTCATAATTATCTACTCCGGTAAATGTGCGTTTATCTCGCGCGATAAACAAGGTACTCCGGTTGGCGTTCTCATTGAAAATCAAATGATGTATAACACGCAAAAAACGATCTTCCACAGCCTGTGGGAACGTTTGCGTTAAAACTATGTGCGGTATTGCTTCTTATACCGGTTTTAAACCGGCCTATCCTATCATCCTGGAAATGTTAAAACGTTTAGAATATCGCGGCTATGATAGCGCCGGGATTGCCTTACTTAATCAGGGAGAAGTTACTATCTATAAAGAGCAAGGGGCAATCGCCTCATTAACCGCTTCTTTAGAGGGAAAAGAGCCTTCCGGCCAGCTTGGTATTGGCCACACCCGCTGGGCTACTCATGGCCCGGCCACCCAAATAAATGCTCATCCTCATCATTCTCAAAATAATCGACTAAGTATTGTTCATAATGGCACTATCTTAAATTACTATAAATTAAAAGAAGAATTGGAGAAGGCTAACTATGAATTTTATGGGGAAACAGACACAGAAATTTTAGCGAATTATCTTGATTATCGGCAGCAACAAACCGGAGCTTCATTCTTGGAAGTAATCGCCAATATTGCCCCTAATTTAGAGGGTCATTCCGCTTTTGTTATCCATGATCGCCAAGATCCAAATAATATCTATGCTTGCAATCTGGGCGGCGAGCTCTTTGTCGGCCGCAGCCAAGAAGGGGAATATTTTATCTGTTCTGATAAAAACGCGTTAGCCGGTTATGCCTATGAATATTTTCCCCTGGAAAATGGACAAATTGCCATCATTCAACAGGGGAAAGATTGCCGACTCCAAAATATTGCCGAAACAGAAGAAATTATCTGCCCGTGGGAAAAATCCACAGCTGCCGCCGAAACTTTAGAAAAAGGAGCTTACCCTCATTTCATGCTGAAAGAAATTTTTGAACAAGAAAATGTTGTTGCTAAAACTATAGACAGTTTAATCGCAGATGATAAGAAATCATTAAATTTAATTCTTAAACCCTGGAAGCCGCAAATTAAAAAACTGCGCAAACTAATAATTATCGCTTGCGGCACTTCTTGGCACGCCGGTTTGGTAGCCAAACACTTCTTTGCCGAATTAGCAGACCTTCCCGTCTATTGTGAGTATGCCTCTGAATTTCTGCCGGAAAGCGTCGGCCCGGATGATATGATTATTGCTATTTCTCAATCAGGCAGTACCGCTGACACTTTGCAAGCAGTTCAAGCCGCTAAAGAACGAGGAGCGAGTATTATCAGTATCTGCAACGTTGACGGTTCCGCTCTAACCAGAGCAGCTGATGCTTCTTTTCTGACAGTGGCCGGTCCGGAAATCGGAGTTGCCTCCACTAAAGCGTTTACCACTCAGTTGGCGGTTCTCTTTATTCTAGCCGTCAGATTCGGCCGCTGGCGCGATCAGCTTGATGAGAACACAGAGAAAAAATTATGGCAAGAACTGGAAATAATTCCCGCAAAAATTAAATATATTCTTTTAAACAGCCCGAAAATAGAAGCCTTGTCTAAAAAATATCAAGCTTATCCCAATTTTCTCTTTCTCGGCCGCGGCCAAAACTTTCCCATTGCCTTAGAGGGAGCTTTAAAATTAAAAGAGGTCTCCTACATTCACGCCGAAGGTTTGTCGGCCGGAGAAATGAAACACGGCTCTATTGCCTTAATTGATGACCAGATGCCATCTTTCTTTATTGCTATTAAAGACGATCAATATGACAAGGTAATTAATAATCTTTTGGAAATTAGCGCCCGCCACGGACATATCATTGCTATTACCAGCGAACAAGATCAGGTTATTATCGACCGTGTAGATGATACGATTGCGATTCCGGCATGTTTGCCTCTTCTATATCCTTTTCTAACCGTTATCCCGACTCAGCTTTTCGCGTATTACGTTGCCCGGGAACGCGGAACTAATATTGATAGGCCTAGAAATCTGGCAAAGGCGGTCACCGTTGAATAAATATATAAATAAAAAGACCTTAGCAGCAAGGTCTTTTTTAAAATAAGATATTTAATAATTAAATACCGAGCAATTTTAAAATCGGCGCCGCTAAAGGATCAGCGGTTACTCCATAAACCATCACTCCCCCCAATAAACCAGTCATGGCAATTAATAAAGCGCCAACAAACGCTAACAGCCAAATAAGCCAATTCTGAGAAAATATTTTTTTAATTAATAAAATAATCGGATTTAATGGTTTTAAAATTTTTAAATATTTATTATCCAGCCAAGTGGGCTGAAAAAAAATAAATAATTCGGCGATTAGGAGGACCGCGTAAACATTTACGGAAGCCCCGGCAAAACCTTCATGCATCTCCAAGATAGAACGGTTGGGGCGGGCAATATGACTGGCGATTTCTCCGGTGGCGTTAGAAAGCCAAGCGCCTAAAAGACCGGCTACTAAAATAACTACCCTTGGTAAATGCCAATCAACGGTTGGTAATTTTTTAGGCCAGGGGAAAAGACGCAAAAAAGAATAAAGTAGAAATAGAGCAATCGGAAAATGGACAAAAATTGGATGAAGATTATAATTCATATGGTTTTATTATATAAATAAATAAACGAATTAACCCTGCGGTCTTGCCGCAGGGAGCAACTTAAGAGGGTTGCAGGGGGATATCCCCCTGCACGCGAAGCGAGTTAAAGTGGTATAATGTTGGTATTATGACTAACACC
>Ga0172367_10005036_pt1 | contig 16125 bp, 16 predicted proteins | sample Lak10m_FD_114542 | JGI IMG/M metagenome (GOLD analysis project Ga0172367, IMG submission 114542) | Freshwater microbial communities from Kabuno Bay, South-Kivu, Congo - kab_022012_10m | ecosystem: Environmental > Aquatic > Freshwater > Lake | place: Democratic Republic of the Congo: South-Kivu...
AGTTGATAGTATTAGTTCGGGAGTAAGATTTTCAAATAAATTAGTATATAAACTAGCACCAAATAAAAAATCAAAAGGTCTTTCACCCTGATTTGAGAGAATAATATTTTTTAACGATTGACGTATGGCACCCAAATCCTTAACTAGATTGAAGTCACCAGTAAAAGGATTTGGTGTTATAAAAAACGGAATATCTGAATATATTTGCTTCTTCGTAATCATTATTATTATTTATTATTTAAAAACGGTCCTTTTGGTATTGAATAATCGTTTGGATCATAATGTAGACTATTTCTATTAAGTGTTAATACCATGAAGTATCCTATGGTTCCCTGTATAACATGCGAAATCTCAGTTATAACCCATCTGCCGGATATCTTCTTGTATTCATTTTTTGTTTGATTAGAATCATCATTAGCATTTACAATTTCTACTATTTCACCAATCTTTAATGTTTCATTTGGTGGCACTGTTACTTGAATTTGTTGTGCCATTAATTGATTTGTCTGTGCTAGTCTTTTTAGAGGTAAATCTAATGGAGTTTCCCAGAAAGTAGCATACGTTCTGTCATATGCCAGGTAATTTTTAAATTCTTTTCCTTGTTCTGGACAATTACAACTACATGGAGCATTTGGTTCTGAGAAGTCACATCCAAGATAATCTGGTCCTAAGTGTTCTTGTATTAGTGTACATTCATTAATTTCGTTGTAAAGTTTATATAAATCTAAGTATGTTGGTTCTTCTTCTGTTGGAATTAGATATTGTGCTGGACACGAACAGTATGGAGCAGCAGTACAACCGTCTGCGGATGAAACTGGTCCATCCTTAAGTGCCTGTGGATTGGCACATTTAAGTCCAATACTTTCGCATGTTAGGTTTCTTGATTTTGATATTACGCTAAATTGTACAGCAAAGTTTCTGTCAAAGAAATCGTATTCAGTATCTACTGGTGGAGTTACTAATCCATATTCGGTTTCACCGCTTAAATCATATTTCCATATATCTGTCTGTACAATTGATGGTCTATAAAGAATATAATTACCAGCAAGATAATTCATCAACGAATCATTGAAATATTGATTCAGAGCATTTTTCATAGGATTAATTGATGTTGATTCATCTGAATCCACATAAAAAGATGTAAAGGTATCACTATTAAATAGATTCTTTACTGATGATTCTAAAGACATCCAGTGTTTAAATTCACTACCATACCAATTTTTCCAATAATTTGGAGAAATTGTAAATATTGCTTTTCCACCAAACATATCTCTCGCCTTGGTGTTTGGACTCTTGAACATATTCGCAAATCTAACAGGTATGAATAGATTTCTTGGTACAAATAGTGACCACCAGGAACGATGTGGTTTTAATTTTCTATAACTGTTTGGAAGAATATATGATCCAACAACCGATGTTCTGTATAATGGATCAAATTGTTTTCCGGAACTCACACCATAATGATATAATGATTCCATCCAGTCCTGTGAGTCGTTTTCAAAATAATATCCACCACCATTATGGAAATCTAAATCATATCCTCCACCATGTAAGTCTTCTTGTGTTGGATCATAAGAATAATATGGGAACTCAGTTTCAAAACCTGGTTCAGGCCACAGATCCATTCCGTTATAATCAGATGTCAAATAATCTGATTTCGATAAAACAGATCCAGTATCGTGATTCCACCATCTATAATAATTACCCTTATCAATACCCTGTAATTTTCTATTTGTTGGTAAATCATCTTTTATTCTTTTAACCGCAACATCAAATCCATATGGATCCATTCCAATTACAGCGACGTTATATTTCACACCTTGTCTACCAAAAGGACCAGGAGTTAATTGAACCAAATATGGTAAGAAATACTCAACACCAGCATCTCTCACAAATCCATTTGGAAAATCTTGTATACGATCCAATCCAATTGGACTCTTAAAATCTATTCTAACATAAGAAGAAATTTCTTCCTTCTTGATGTTTGGTGGTTTTTTACCTGTTGTATCGTAAAAATTAAATGTATTTCTAAAATTTTGAGTATTGACTAGATTTAAATCAGATTGAGCATTTCCATAATCCTCTATATCTTCAAATTTATTCAAATTAGTTATATCAGAAAGAGAATTTAAATTTATATGAAGTGATGATGATTCAACATATTCATTAGATCTAAATGAGGGACCAGTATCAGTAAATGAACCATTGTCTACAAAAAAAGTTGGATCATCTGTTTCATCTGAATCTGTAAAACTAAACCATTTATGTGGTTCTCTTGACGATATAAATCCATTCTCGGAGTAACCCTGATCGTAATATGGATGTTCTGTGCTTTGCTCATCATTACCAAAGAAAATATTGTAAATCCATTCACCTGTTAGATTTCCAGTAAGACCTATTTTATTTGCTAATAGTTCGTATCTACTTCCACGAATTTCTTTTCTCGTAATCTTTTTGATATTGTGTAATGATAATGGAGAATTTACTCCATCAAAATCTTCATTTTTAAATATAGATTGTCCTGGTTTTTTAGAGAAGAAAAACGCATTTCTACCATGCCATTCTGTATAAGCAAGATTCCATTTAGAAGTAAATTCATCTACAACTTTTTGTCTGAGTTGTGTATATAATTCTTTTTCCACTTCAAGAATTTGTTTTTCCGCAACACATGTTCTTCTTAAAACTTCAAGTGCTACTGAACTCAAACATGTGGTATTATAGCAACCATCATTTAAAAGACAACTTTTTGTTGTTTCGATTATATCTGAATTGGATATTGCTGGAATCAATCCAGTTTCACTTCCATAATCAAAGAAAGACCAATCTTTTATTCCAACATCCCACAAATAAGGAGCAGCATAAAGATATATTGGTGAATATGTTCTTGCTGCTGTTTCTGTTGTATATTTAATAAATCCACGAATTATTGGATCATTTGAACAATCATGGAATGCTTCTGGAAGAACATATCTAACATCTTCTAAAGTTGGTAATGCTGAGGGTCCAGTTGGTCCTGTAGGCCCTGTGGGTCCGGGTGGACCCGGAGGACCAGGTGGACCCGGAGGACCGGGTGGACCAGGTGGGCCTGGAGGACCACCACCACCGGGTGGTGATCCACCACCATCAGTACAATCGTCACATGATTCTACACTGGTTCCACCAGCACTAGAACAAATATTAATATCAAGTAGCGAACATATTTTTTCACCAAGAAAACCTGTTCTACAACAATTTACTGATGTTGGAGATGGGGGTGATGGTGGAGAATTTGGAGCACAATCACCAGTAAAACAACCTAAAGATTGTGCTGCTGCTACAGTTGCTGACGTATCACTACAATTAGAAACTTCAATTTCGTTTGAACTACATGGTGGTGCTGCTTCATTGGGAGCCCCCGCTAGTGTCGTGCTACATGTAAAACAAGTTGGAAATGAACTACACGCTACACAATGCCTAACGTCTACTCCACCCGGACTAGTACCTCTAAAAGTAATTGTATCGCCAATTGTTCTAGATTTAAATTGTAATTGTGTGTTTGGTTGATTTCCAAAAACAACTTGTGCTACTCCTTTATTTACAGGAATAGTGGTTGACGGTAACATACCAAATTCACATTGATTTATTGGCCAATCAGTAATAACTTCACCAACAATAGCGTCACCAACATATCTAAACCCTAGAGTTAAATCTATGGGTCTAACATGATCTGATTGTTTATCTAATAGAACAGATCTATAGATATTATCAGCATTTGTTTTATATGATTCAACTCTATTGGTGATAAATGAATTTAAACTAGTAATTCTTTCATTTATCTTTGTTAAAACGATGTCATATAGTCTAGTTGCTCTGTCCAATACAAATTGAGAATAGGCAGTAGGAACTTCTGGACCTGTTATGTTGAAGAACTGTCCAATAGTTTGATTATAAGGTTCTTTTGTTAAATCATATGAATAAGTTAATCCACGCTCATAAAAAGTATTACCAGAATCATAATTTAATAAATCTGTAAATGATCCAGCAGCGACTATCTTATAATCTTCAGAATATTCTGAAAATATTCCAGTTGGTCCAAATAAAGCATTGTAAGTGTAACCAGAAACTGAACCAGGATTGTTGAATAATTCTAAATCTTTTTTACTAAGTGGTCCGTTTTCATGACAACAAACTGTACATCTATAGGTTTCCCATTTTCGCTTGATATTCTTTTTTCTTGCGTATTCTTCTCTCTTTTTCTTCAATGGTTTTCGAATATTATCTTGAATATTTTTAAAAGTAGAGAATCTTAAATCAGTTAGATCAAACTGTGGTTGCCATGCTTTTTTACTCCATGGAGTGCTGGCAGTTTTGCCATATACTTCCCAATCTTGTGGAGTTGGTGTGTTTAAAAAATTCTTATTGAAGAATCCATAGATTTCATCATCTCTTCGAATTGATTGTTTTGGTTTTCCATTTGGTAATAGTGGATCTGTATCGATATCTTTACTAACTAATTTATGATCATCAATTAATACTACATCTTCATATGATTCATTGTAATTATAAAGTATATCTTTAGTTTTAAATGATTCAGATGAATCGGTAAAGTCAATGTATGGATTATCATAATTTGGATCTATTCTTCTATAAAATGAGGAAAGGGATCCAGTATTTAATAAATTTTCAATACTATATTCTGTTAGTACTTTAAATTCGACTATCTTTTTAGGATTTACTTCATTAATATTAACAATAAGAGCATCTACTGGATCTTTTGTTTTTTCTGATTCCTCATTCTTTAACATTTTAGATAAAGATCTAAAACTCCAACCATCTCTATCTTCCCACCAAAAGTAATCACAAGAATATTTACTAAAATTACCATCCCAAGCATAATTACTTAAATATTTAAATAATTGTGAGAGTTTAGTCTGACCTTTGCGCTTCATCCACGGATATGAAACGTGATCATGTTTTAACCATACACCAGTATTCGATTTATCAATTTTATTTAATTTTAAATCTAGTTTATCAAATATAAAATTAATTAAACCCTTTTCTTCCGTTGTTTCATCGGTTGAAAGATATCCAACAAAGTCTTCTTCGTCTTGTAATATTGAAGTATTATAATCTGGTAAAAATATTTCAGAACTTACAAGATCAAGTCTCCAAAGAGATATACGTTCATTTGAAGTTGATGTTTCCTTATAGTCAGCTTCGTTCGTAATGCTTTTAGCACCATAGACATGAAATTTAAATGTATATGGTTTTTTTTCTTTACCAATTATAAACTTTATTTCTACTTTTTCGATACCATTAATATTAAATTCATCAATCCAGTTTCGTATATCAGACACAACCATTGTTCCAAATATAGAACCAGATAACATTGATTCTTTAAATACAAATGTTTTTAATGGTTTTGGTCCTGCTACCGTAGATTCCCAAGGCAAAATATTAAATTTTAATTCTTCACCTTCTCTTGTTTTTTTGGAAAGAACAAGAGAAACTATTTGAGTTTCAAATGGTGAGGTGTATTTTACACTTAAATCATTACTATTACCATTTGTAAAATAGTTTACAGTAGCATTTAATGAATTTTGTAATTGTTTAAATTCTTCAGACATTATACTATAATCTTAAATGTATTACCTATTTGATCTGATGCTAATGCGGAATCTATTAGATCCAAAACGCTAACAAGATATTCTTGTCTTAAAACTTTTATTTTTTGTCTTTCATAATATTTATTCGTTACATCTTCTATAATTTGTTTTTTAATTGAACCACTTACGGGAGTACCACCACATGCTCCGTATTTGTATAATAATGTTACTGCGAAATTATTTCCAGTGGTTCCTTCATCGACATAAGTAACATCTGTATCTACATTGTATCCAGTAATTCCTGCTCTATACGGACTTAATACAATATTGTTTGAAGTGTAAAAATAATCTAAACTTATATTATATGGTTCTATAAACAATAGATCTGTATAATCTGTTTCTTCGGGTTCTTCTGATTTATCAAAAAATATTATTGTTGTTATACTGCCATTACTTTCTTTTCTGGCAAATATAACATTATCTCCAGATTCAAAAGTTCCACCACCATTAATACCTCTTACTTTTCGTAAAACCGGATCAAACTCTGCTATATGTCTATATGCGGTTGGTTCTACATCTGTGGCAAAATTACCAGATTGACTGGTTACTTTTACCATTACATCTCCGGGTTCGATATCTGGTAGTGCGGATATGTAAAATGCATCTCCTCCATAATTTAAATCTAATTTTCTTTTAAATTCTGCTTGACTTTCAAACCACTCATTTTGAAAATCAGAAATACCATTAACTAGCAAGACCAACCAAGAATACTCGGTTGTTCCATAAAATTTTAAAGAAACAAGTTCTGGAGATTCGCCATCTTCAATATAATAATCATAATACGCATTGCTCAATTCAATATCTTTAAATGAAACATGTTTAAATATATCGGAAAGAGTTAACTCTTTGCCGTTCAACTTATATTTAATTTGATTATAATTTTTAAATAACAAGTTTAATCCTATCCAAATGAACTTACTACGGCAGCAGTATTTTGAGAACCAGTTGTAACTATTGCTCCTGACCTGTTTGATATCTGTAGAGATGTTTGACTACCCGCAGCACCTGTTATTCTTATTGCTGGTTCTAATTCCTGGAATACTAAAGTAACAGTATATGCCATTGGTTTGAAGATGCCATTTCCTTGAGAAATGGCACCCAGTGATGTGGTGTCAATTGCCACTCTTTTAGACTTTACAACTTTAAGTACAGATAATTGAGGTGTGCCTGACCAATCTGAGTCAAAATTATAAGAATCAATAGCACCAACCCCAAAAATCCAAAGGGGTGGATGAAAGAAAAATGTAAGTTTTGAACTCACCGCACTAATCACTGTAGGCAGCGAAAGTGCTTCAAATGCTCTGATTATGTTTCCTGCTTTTTCTGAATCCGCTTGAGTTAAACAAGGTAAGTATAGATTAACATCAAATTGTCTTATTTGACCACCTGGTTTATATACTTGATCTGTGTAATCTGTTTCTATTAATTGATTATATCCAAGTAAATTACTTGCTACTCTCGCACCTTTAAGAATACCCGCTGCTCTAGTTATAGCTTTATCGATTCCAGGACTATTTCCCATTCCTAACATATTAGATATTTTTCCTCCAGCTGCTTGACCGAGAGCAACCAATTGATCTGTAGCGGATAATGCTCTTGAAGTTTCGGTTGTGTAGGCATTGCTGGTGGTGGATACAAAATTTGTTGGTGCTGGAACTGCTATTATTTGTTTTAAATTACTTCCAATAGTAGAAATTGTAGATGAGGCACCTTGTGATCTTGTATATGATGCTGCTCTCCCTATTGCTGAACTGCTATATTCGTAGCAAAAAAATTTCATCCACAAAGGAATAGATTCAACAATATCTTGTTCGTTTGGAAAGATAATTGTTGATGTTCCCTCGGATAATGATGTTGGGTTTGGAAATGGCAAGATTTAACCCCTTCTAAATATTTAAATGCCTTATAAAACAAAATATATTCCTAAAAACTCTACAAAATATATAGGCGATGTAGATAAAATAATTTGTAGATCACTCTGGGAACGTAAATTTTGTAAGTTTTTAGATGAAAATCAAAATGTAATTAGATGGTCGTTTGAGACTCTAAAAATACCATATGTGTCATCTATCGATAATAAAGTACACGTTTATCTTCCAGACTTTATAGTTGAAAAACAAAATAAAGATGGAATTATCGAAACTTTAGTTGTGGAAATTAAACCATTTAAACAAACACAAAAACCATCCGCTGGTAAACGAAAAAGTAAAAAGTCTTTAATTAATGAAAATATAACTTATACTATAAATACAAATAAGTGGGAAGCGGCAAAAAAGTTTTGCCAAAAACACTCTTGGAAATTTGTAATTCTTACAGAAAAGGAATTATTCGATGCCAGTAAGTAATGCGGTTACACAATTTAGAGAAGATGTAATTAAAAAAGGTGGACCTCAGATAGCAAGCAAGTATAGGGTTTTGCTGCTAGGTGCTGGTGGAGCAATTGATTGTTATCCTATTAGCGTAGTACTGCCTGGTAGAATATTTTCTTTGTATGAACATGATATATGGGGTCCAGTGCGTAAGATTCCTTACAAAAGAGGATACACACAATGTAATATGACTTTTTTAATATATCAAGATTGGAGAGAGAGAAAATTTATCGAAAGATGGATGAACGAAGTAGTTAAGAATATAGATACCACTTCTTCTTCTTCAAGTTCTTTACCAAATTATAATAATTCAAATTCTTCTCCGGTATTTCCAAGTATAGCAAGTGGTGTTTTGGCTCAAGTTTCCGAATCTGTTGAAACACAAAATTCTTTATTCAGGTTGGGATCAAGTACAAATTCACAAACTTCAAATATTTACAAAGATTATGTAAATTATCTTTCAGGAAAAGGTCTTATTGAAATAGAAACTTTACAGTCTAATACGAATTCATCAACAACTTGTAATATAAAATTATATGAAGCATACCCAGCAACACTCAGTCCAACTACATTTGCTGCGGATGGAACTGGATTTGCTTCATTTACTGTTGGATTTCAGTTTAATGATTATTTATTATCTTAAGGAGAATTATGAGTAACTTAATTAGTATGTTAAAAACATCTTTACCAAAGTATGTGACAGAACAACCATCAACTAGAAAAAAAGTTAAATTTAGACCGTTTACTGTAAGAGAAGAAAAAATTCTATTAATGTCCAATCAAACGGGAACATATGAAGACTTCCTATTTACTTTATCAGATATCATAAATAATTGTTTTGAATTAAATACCGATTCTAAAAAATTACCAATATTTGACATTGAATATTTTTTCTTGGTTTTGAGGAGTAAATCTATAGGTGAAATAATTGAACCAACAATTATTTGTCCAGTAACTCAGGAGAAAATAAACTTAACAATCAATCTAGATGATATAACACCAAGTTATGATAAAACACATAATAAAGAATTTATTATTAATAATGAAATTAAAATAACTATGAAATATCCATCTTTAGAATACATGGCACTTGAAAAACCAGAAGATTATTATGAAATATTGATTGATTGTATAGAAAAAATAGAAACCAAAGATGAAGTGATTGAATATACAAATACATCTAGGGATCTTTTAAAAGAATTTGTAGATAATTTAACTCAAATACAGTTTCAAAAAATGATAGATTTCTTGAAAACTATGCCAAAGTTGGAAAAAAGAATCCAATACAAAACTTCAGATGGAATAGAAAGAGTTTTGACATTAAAAGGATTACAAGATTTTTTTCAATCTGCCTCAGCCACATAAATCTAAACACCATATTTAAGATAAACTTTAATTTAGTACATATTCAAAAACATAGTTTGTCTGATATTGAAAATATGATTCCATGGGAAAGAGATTTATTTGTGGAACAACTGAGGGAGTATATAGAAGAACAGAACCTAAAAGCATTACAAGCGAGAGCGGAGATGGGTCATGAATAACAGAGAATTAATTAACAATCAATTAAACAATTCAACAAATTCTTTATTTGTTGTTAAATCTAGTAATAACATACAACATCAAATTCCAGAACAAGTAGAACCTGAAAAAGAACAAGGAACACTTGGTTCTGTTAATAACTTTAATGTAAATGTAAATGTAAATAGTTCTCCAGAAATATCAAATCCAAAACAACAAGTTAAAAATATTTTAAATAATGTTTTAAATGTACAGCAACCAAAAACAACAGAAGATTTAAAAAAAAATTACGAACAGGGTTTGAAACAAAGTGGAAATTTTAACTATAATACTGCGATTCAACAAATATTACCTCAAAGTAATTTTAAATTAAATTTTAGTAATAATTATTTACTAAAAACATATGGTACTTCAGATAACCCTACTGACTTTTTAAACAATTATTTAAACACAGAAAATGTATTAAATAAAAATTTAATTAACATAGCATCTGATTCAACAAATTTAAATTCAATACCAAATGAAGTTAATCAAACTATATCATATGATTCATCAGATAAAATACTTCAACAAAATATAAACAAACAAAATATTTTAAATAAAAGTGAAGTTAAAACCAGTAATAATAATTTTTCTAATTTAATAAACGGATTAACTATTCAATCGAATCTTAACGCACCAGAAATAAACAGTTATACTTATTCAACCGCAAATTTAAAAAATGAAAATATAAAATTAAATCTGGCATTTGAAAAATTAAATAATGTTATAAGACACTCAACACCACAAAATTCAACTGTTTCATCTACATTTACTAATGAATTTACAATTGATCAAATTCAAAATCAAAGAAACATGTATGAAAATAAAAATTTTACTTTACAAACAACAAATCAAAATAATAATTTAGAATTTATGGATAATACAATTCGTAAACATGAATCTATCATGGTAAATCGAACCAATATGGTTCAGAATCAATTATTACAACTTGCTAAATCTAATGATAAGCAACAAGAAGATAAAGAACTTGTAGATGAAATGAATGACATAATTCCTATGAATAAAGAATCAATGGATATGGTACCAAGTAATCATACAATGCCAAATAAAGATTTTATTCATATTAATGAAACATATGATGGTGCCAGCGAAGAAATGATTATGAAAATGAACAGTCCCCCAATTTGGAGGACTGTTCTAGGGTGAGGAGAGAAATTTAAATTAATTTTCTGCTAGTTTTTGGAAGTAACTAAGAGCATCTGATTCATCGTCTACATCTTCTTCCACTGGTTTCTTACTCTTGAGATTTGGTTTCTTCTCGGTCAGTTCTCCAGAAACATCTTCAGCAGTCTTGGTTGAATTTGGAGCAGTTCCACGAATATCGCCACCAAGAACTTCATAAAGACGAGTCTTAAGTTCCTCATAGGTTTTGAAATTTGAAGCATCGACTAGAGGAAGAAGAGCATGTTGCGCCTTCCAAATCTTTTCCATCTTCGCATCATCATCAAACAATGGACTAGCAGAATCAAACTCTGACTTATCGTAATTGGTATAACCACCGACTTTGCGAATCTTGATTCTGAAATTGGCACCCTTCCAGAAATCAAATGGATTGATTGGTTCCTCATCATTAAATTCTGGTTTCATCGCTTCTTGAATCTTCTCAAAAAGTTTTGTACCAAACTTGTAGAGGAAAACCTTTCCTTCATTTTGAGGATTAGAAGGATCAGAAACAATGTACACGTTAGCAATATAAGTTAACTTACGCTTCCGGACACGGGCGAGATCCTTATCAGATTCTAACCCAGAGTTCCAAAGTTGATTGTTGAGTTCACCAACTGGATCCTTTTGTCCAAGTGTCGTGAGTGAATTCTCAATATACCAACCACCTGTGCCTTGGAAAGCGTGATTATACATCTTTACCCAAGGTACATCCTCGCCATCGACTGGAGGAAGGAATCGAATAATCGCAAACCCGTTACCAGACTTATCTTGTTCTGGTCGCCAAAATCGATCATCCTTATAGTCCTTTGTCTTCGTTTGATCTTCCATCTTCTTGATAAGATCATCAATACCTGACTTAGACTTCTTTTTAAGATCATTAAACCCCATAAATGCCTACTTTCCCCGAAGATCTCCTTCGGACTTAACTTAAACTGATGGGAACTCCCCATCTCTGTACTATAATTGAAATAAATACTCTTGTCAACCAAGAGGTAGTTTATTCTTTGTTTTTGGTAAAAAATTTAATTCTCTCGCCTCTTGTTCTATTTTTTCTAATAGAGGTTGAGTCAAAAGTTTTGGTGCCATCGAAAAATCAAAAGAGTATTCTTCAAAAAAATGAATAACACCATCCATATATGAACATTTTTTATCACTAACGTGTTTTTCTACTCTTTTTGAAAATTCTTCTTTGCTTATGTTGATAATCATGTGAGTATCTTACCAGTAAATAAATAGTTGTCAACTACATTATATATAAGATAAAGGGAAATAATATGGCAGTATATACAGCAGATAACATTGAAATTTCAATTGCTTCTGGTAATAGTGCGATTATAGCAACGGACTATGGCACCAGTGGAGCAATTGGTTTTAGTGCCTCACATGCTCAAATATCAAAATTAGCATGGGGTGATGAGAATTATACCTACCGAGTAAACGAATCATATCCAACACCAGTTAAAATTTACGGATCAACAGGAACTGCTGTTTCTGTTTCTGGAACAGTTTCTGGAACTGGTAGTTTTTATGTGAGAACAAACTCTGGAATTCCTTTAGTTGTAATTGGATCTACATTTACAACAGATGCTCCGGTTGGAATAACTGGTTCAATTCAAGGAATTACAAACGGAATACCTGTTGGTGTTACTGGATATGTAAATATTTTAAATACTATTGGTATTTTTGGCATTAGTGGTGCTACCGCAATTGGAATCACTGGTGGTAGAAGATTAAATTATTCAACCGATAGTGTTTATGTTTATGGTGATGTTGGTATAAGTGGTGGATTCCAATTAACAGCATATGACGATTCAGTATCAGTATATGGTCCTGGTGGAACAACCTATGTTGAAACTAATTTAAATGTTGGTGGTGTGGCACTTGGTCTTTCTGGCGATGCTCTTAAAGTAGCAGTTACAAATGCTGGATTTACTTTCTCCGTTTCTGTATCAGCAACAACTGGTGTAACAAACAGTGGTGGGGCATTACGAGTTCAAGGATATACTGGTTCTGGTGATCCAATTACCATACAAGGAACTCTTGCTGGTGGTGCTGTAGAAGTTGCCGCGTATTCTACACTGCCTGTAGGAGTCTCTGGATCTGTTACAATTGATGATACTGATATAATTACAGAAATAGATTCGCTACGAACTGATATAGGAACAGTAGCAACAAATGCTGGTTATGCTCTAGATATCTTAAATCTAATCAATTCAAGTGGTAATGGTGCTAAAGTAATTGTAAGTTCAATTACAAAACCAAATAGAGTTTTCCACGGACAGAAAGCATTAACAACAACACCAACACAGATAAGTACAGAATCAATGAAGTCTGGTGTGACTCTAAAATCTCCAACAACAAATACAGCTGACATTTACATAGGAAATTCTGTAGGAGTTTCAACAAGCACTGGTTATATTTTAAGTCCAGGTGAAACAATTTATATTGAAGTTTCTTCAATGGGTTCAATGTTTGCTAGAGCATCATCAGGAACAGCAACTCTCGCGTTCATAGGATCATGAAAAATCCAAGACAGAATACAAAATCAAAACCTTCTCTAATCAAAAAAGAAAAACTAATTTTGGTTAGAGAAGGTCTATTCTTTGGACTGACAATTGAAAGATCTAAGAGTGATAAAAATACAATCAACAGAGGAATTGTATCAACTCCAAACTTTGTATTCTATTCATCAAATACTAAATGTTTAATTGACTATACAAATCAAACAAATGATAATATCATAGAACCAATTACTAAATTTTTTACTCAGTTAAATACAGGAACTACTTTAAATTTATATAATGGTACATATACAGATACCAATTCAAACATAGATGCGGATCTTACGGGTCAATATACATTCAGAAGTTATATCAACGGTATTGTAAGAGCAGATGTTGTGAGTGTTGAATCCTTGTCTTCAAATATATCAAGATATGATAAAACAAGATTTAATAACATTCCATTCTTTGTTTCTAACACAATAGAGGATCAAACATTTGTGACTACTGTTGTCAAAAACAAGTTTGGAAAAAATACAAAAAACTCTTTTAATTATCTTGGTGTGAAAGTTGGAGATTATGTTAGAATTGGAACGGAAGAACCAAAAAGAGTTACTGAAATAAATGTTGATTCCGATGGAAGTGAATATGTTGTTCTAGATGCTCAACTAACGGTACAAGACTTAACATCAACACCAACTAAAGTTGAAATAATAATATCAGTTATTGATTCCTATAGAGGAGAACCGAAATTAAATGAGAGTGTTGGTGCTTGTATAGAATATTTCAATGGTGTAGTTGTATCTTGTACAGATAATCATACACCTTCACAGTGTAGACTACGAGCAAGTACAACAAAAGGTATCATTACAGAAATTACAACCGGAACTTTTTGCTCTACACCAGAAACCGACACAAGCGTACAAACTAATATTACAGAAAGTCTAGTTCAAGTAACTTCAGCATTGGCAGCTGCGATAACAAACACAACAACTATATCTGGTCCTATTCTAAAAGGAACAAATAGTAAGAATAGTTTTTATGGAAGACCATTCTAAACTATTTGAATATTTGTTGGTGTCAGTTTAAATTTAACATTTAATGTTTTATTTAAACAGTTAAATACTTGTGTGTTTTCAAATAAAACACAAAGGGTTACGGTATCCGTAGAGACACCGTAACCCTTTATTGTACAATCTGGTCTTGATTCTAAAAAACGTTTTGGTTTACCACTTAACTCATTAAATGAGTAAGTATATGTGGTTTTTATCATCAAGACTTATTTATTAATTCACTTCTTTACACGACAAGATGTTTCACACGCGCGAGAAGCATCGCGAAGTTCATGACGAAGATCGCGAACTGAGTCGTCGATTTGACGATACACCGCATCAAGATCGCGATAATATTCATCCTTTTCGATGCGCTCTTGTGCTTCGCTCTTTCGTGAGAGAATGAAGAAGACAAGTGCCGATGCGATTGCTACGCTACCAATGTTGGTGAATAGAGATGCCATTCCAGCATCAAGATTCTTTCCAGCAAGTGCTACAAAGAGATTAGCGAAAAGACCAACAACTGCCATTCCTGTGAAAAAATTACGATTATTCATAAAATTTACTCCTTTAAAAATTGGGTAATATGGAACACGCTTCCATATAAATTTGTTTCCCATTCCAAACACTCTCATTTGATAAAAGTTAGTTTTTTTCATAAGCATTCCCGAGTGTATTGATATCATATTTCAACGACCCCACCAGGAATCGAACCTGGAATAACAGCTTAGAAGGCTGTAGTTATATCCTTTTAACTATGAGGTCAACACCCGTATTATACCATAGTTAAATGGTCATGTCAAGGTTAAACTGTGAGTTTTAGACCGGATGCTGTTGGATCTACGATCTTCTTGCCAGGAATTACAAGATTGTTAACAATAACTGTTGTAAAGTGTTCAGCAAGTTCCTTTTGCGGATCAATAACAAATACAATGTGCTTCTTATCCAGAGTGATACCATTCTCAGTATTAGCATAAGGCAACCACTTTGCGAGAAGTAACTTACCTTCTGGGGATGGAATCAGAACAGACGCATCTTTTAGATGAATTGTATCTGTATTATCTGTAACGTTAGCAATAAGTTCTTCACCGCTATTAAGACGAACAATTTTTACTTCACTCATAATATATCTCCTTTATTATTTAGGACACTTAAACATAATACGATTCCAGAACGAACATTCTGGGGGTTTTTCAATAGGCCAACATGTACAACAATTTTCTGGAATTAGTTGTGAATTCTTTGGATCTTCTGCTCTCGCAAGTGCTTTTGAGATTTCTTTTTCAGTAAAAAGCATATCAAGGCAACGTCCATCTTTATTTGCTTGTAGAAAAACTAATTCTGCTCTATTGATTTCTCTTGGCATATCTACTCCATTATAACAACTTACATGTTGATGTCAATATTTATCTTTTCATTTTTTGATTTTATTTTCTTAGAAACAAATTCGTAAACTAATTCAAGAACTTTTAATCCAATAAACCCCATCACAAACGCAGTACCATACTTACCATTATGTTGAATATACTCAGGCATCATATTTAACGCAATTGGAGTCAAATAATTCGCACAAATAGCTCCTGCAAGAATAGATGTAATTGCTTTTCCGGGTGTCTGATTTTTAGTACTAAGAGCAAGAATCAATGCTCCAAAGAATCCTGCTAAAATAAGACCAAAATCTATTCCATAATCCGTATTATTTGTATCTTGCTGCATAATCTTTCCTTATAATAAGTGATACTAAAGCATTTATATAAAGGATATCAATATGTATAAAAGTTCTACGGTCAATTCTCCAAAAGAATAACAG
>Ga0172367_10005039_pt1 | contig 16114 bp, 17 predicted proteins | sample Lak10m_FD_114542 | JGI IMG/M metagenome (GOLD analysis project Ga0172367, IMG submission 114542) | Freshwater microbial communities from Kabuno Bay, South-Kivu, Congo - kab_022012_10m | ecosystem: Environmental > Aquatic > Freshwater > Lake | place: Democratic Republic of the Congo: South-Kivu...
GATTGTGTGATCTAATGTAAGCTGAAATTATATCATTCGTATAGAGGGTTAATTCGTGGCCGTCCAATACAAAATTAGTTTTATTTTTTTGATCTTCACAATACAAAAAATCTTCCAATATTACCTTCCCTTCTTTGGAAATTTGTATAAGCATTTGATCGGGACTTGTTATTAGCGATTGATCCACTGGTATATCTGTATATCCGTTTGGTGGGATCCAAATCCATATATTAAAATAGTTTATAGTTTTTTTTGAGTCAAATAACAAAACATCACAAATTATTCCATCAGGATTTGGATTACTAATGATAATTTTATGTTCTTTTGTATCAAGTATTGGTATAAGTATCATTTTGTAAACTATATTTTTGGGGAAAGTAGGTAATTCTCATTACCCCTTTTGTCTTGAACAAAATATCCAAGGTTATCAACTAAAAAACTAATAGTATCTCCGTCACCGTCTTCTAACCAGATTTTTGGCCTGTTCTGTACTATTGTCTTTATAGCTCCTTTTATGACTTGGATTTCCCAACCTTCAACATCAATTTTAATAAAAGAAACACCGGATAATTCTAAAGAATCTAGGGGTATGGCTAAAACAGATTCACCTATATTGGATACGGAGGCAGCCCCGCTATTAAATTCCTGAAAATTGTTATTTATTTTTAGTATATCATGCCTATCTGATAGAGCAACCTTAAATATATTTATGTCTTGGTAAGGTTGAACATTTTTCTGCAGAATTTCATAATTGTAAAATAGGGGTTCAAAGGATAGTATTTCTATATCAGGAAAATACTTTTTGAACATAAGAGTATGATTTCCAATATTGGCTCCAATATCTAAAATCTTTCCAGTAGGATCCAAATGTTTGAGGAATTGTTCCATATGATCCCATTCCCAAAAATTATTCCAATATTCTATATTTGTGGTAATGTATTCATTTTCTCTGCAATACAATTTAAAATCTCCTATTTGAATGGGTTTTATTTGATTATAAGTTTTTGGATCTATGTTTCTCTCATAAATAATTTCACCATTTTTATATAAACTAACAATCAGTCCAGAAAAGTGTATGTCTTGGGTGTATTGTCCATCGATTATTATAGGGGTGTAACCATTTTTTGGAATATGTACCCATCCATCAAATAATTTATGACCGGTGTTATTATCTGAGATATCAATATCGAAAATATTATCATCTTCTGTGGCAAACGAAGTTGTAATAATAACTTTACTTTCATTTTGTATCCAATGTGCGTACAATATCATTTCAAAATAACTATTTTATATATATATAGTAATTATGTCATACAAAGTTATAAGATTACAAGAGATATTAGAAAGGAATTTGAGTTTTGGAGATCTAAACTTGGAATTCAACGGTAGGAAAAGAGGTGATATCCTCCTCAATAAAATTGCAAGAAAAGAACCCATACAAATTAAAAAAAATAACCAATCCAAAGAAGTAACCATATCAAGATTGAAAGATTATTCAACTGGTCAAGAAATTCCAAACGAACAAATACCAAATGTATTCAAAAGCTGGGATAACAATCGTATGAGAAGAATTTTCTTAAAACCACCACACGATAGACACTACACATCTAGTTTGATATCTGACACGGGTGAAGAATTCAAATTGAATGACGTTGTTAAAACAGGTGAATATGGAAGACTATCTGGATCATCTCTGGGTAGTGAATTTACAGATGAGGTTGAATCAATTATTATATTTTCTATTGCTGCAAGGCAGTTATTTGGCAAAGAAATTGAAAACATTGATCAATTAAAAAATATTTTAGATAACCCATCACAAAAAGAACTAATTTTTTCAACTATTTTAACAAAAAAAATTGTGACCTCAGAACTGATAGATAAATATCCTGATTGGGGTACTACCTTCACAATAATGGTAAATGAAATATTCAGACCTGATAATTACATCATAACAAATCAAAATCTGAAAAAGAAACTAGAAACTCAACCACTTTTTCGGGACAAACAATACACATTTCACCACTTTAGTTCCCAAAATAGTGATATAATACAGACATTAAAAAAGAAATACTCAGATTTTAGAACGGGCATTAATATTAATAAATGGATACCTTGTGATGTTTGGGCAATTACTAATTCCTCGCAAGATTTTGAGTTTGTTAAAACAGAAATAAATAGATGTAATACACTTGATCAATTAAAAGTTAAATTAGACAATTTTTTTGATAATAGAACCTTTATCGGAATATCTTTGAAAAAAGTATCAGGGAGACCAAAAATAATAATAAACCAGGAAACTACAGTACCAACGATCACCTTTGACAAAGTTAGAACAGATAGAAACAAATCAATTCAATCACAGGATACTAAATTTGAAACCTATTTAAATCTAGGGGGTATCATAGAGGAAGCTACGTGGGTTTTTAGAGTTTTTTCTTCTAGAGAACAAGATGGATTGGGGGAGATTTTGGGGGCAGATTCTAGATTTGGAAAAATCAGTTTGGCTATAATAAACCAAATCTTCAGATCTTTAGATATGGATCAAGTACCTACTTATACCACACTCAGAGAAATGACTAAGGAGGAAATTGAAGAGAAAATTAAAATTATATCTGAACGATTATTTAATGAATTGGGTGTTGGTGATATGGGTAGATACATATCTGATTACAATTCAAGTCCAAGAGATGATGGATCGAAAAAAAGAAGAATATCTAAATACCAAGGTTTATGTATAGCACAAATTTTTTTACAGAATATACTTGATAACAAAATAGAAAAAGTTGATAAAGCAAATCAAATGATCCTCCACTATGCTTATTCTATTGATACATCGCTAGACCCACAAAGGGAAAGACCTAATACTCCAAAATATATCAGAGTGATAGAGTAATTTAAAAAGCTCAAAAAAAAAACCCAGATTTCTCTGGGTTTTTTTGTATCTAATTAAGGAACATAAACAGTTGGTGGTTGAATAACAAAACCATTATCTATGTACTCATCTATGAAATAATCCCATCTGAACGTGGCTTTCATACTTTCGGGTTTCATAATATCAGCTGTAGCCCAATCGAAATCTGCATAGGATAGTTTTTGGATTTGACAGTTTTGATAAGTTACTCTCCTGAGTACAAAACCCTTTTTGTCGTGTTGATTTACAATTATTGTACCTATTAAATCAGCCTTGTAATGTAAAGAGCCATTCTGTGAATTCCAAACTAAATCATACCAAGCTTTTAGTGTTGTGAATACCTCCATATTTAATTGCTCATTCACATTCACATTGAAAGGTATTTCTAATCCACCAGATGTATCTTTAGGTGTTGTCAAAAATACCCTTGTAGAATATTTAAATCTTTGTTGTGCTTTGACATGTCCCCGGTCCGTTAGCTTTGTTGTTTCAATAGGTGCTTCAAGAGATTGTTGTAATAAAAGAACGGGGTCTCTTCCTTGAGCCTGTAGAATAACAGGTAGAAGAAATGTAATTTCAAATAAATTAAGATAAGCAACTTCTTGTGGCTTTGTACCGGGACCACCTGGCGATCCGGTCATATAAAGTTGGGTAAAATGAGGTAGAGGCATATAATTATATTATTTTTTATAAGTTTTTTTAAGGAACATAAACAGTAGGGGGTTGAATTACAAATCCGTTATCTATATATTCATCGATGAAGTAATCCCATACCCATTTAGCATCACAACTCAAAATTTGGGCATTATCGCCCCATTTCATATTTTTGTAGGTAAAACTTTGCAATTGACAATTTTGATAAGTTACTCTTCTTAAAACAAATCCCTTTTTATCGTGGTGATTGACTATGATAGTTCCTATCAAGTCAGCTTTATAGTGTAGGGATCCGTTTTGAGAATTCCATAAAAGATCATACCAAGCTTTCAATGTTGTAAAAACCTCCATATTTAACTGTTCATTGACATTAACATTGAATGGGATGGTTATTTCTCCATCTGTATTTTCTGGAGTCGTTAGATACTCACGAGTGGTAAATTTGAAATATTGTTGTTTATGTGCTATATTTCTTGTTAGATCTGTTGCACCGATTGCTGCCTTGGTAGCCTGTTGAAGAAGAAGCACCGGGTCTCTTCCTTGGGCTTGTAGAATGACAGGTAATAGAAATGTAATCTCAAAGAGGTTAGTATATACTACTTCTTGTGGTTTTGTTCCTGGGCCACCTGGTGATCCAGTCATATAGAGTTGGGTAAAATGTGGTAGAGGCATTTTAGTTATTTTTTTTTATTATATATTAAACTTTTTTTCCCCCTTGCTTCCACTTTTGGTTTTTTTTTAATATAATTGAAATGAATAGAATTTTCTTGATAGGTGACCTCCATATTGGGCTTGGTTATCCTAATTCTTTGGATAAATGGTACAAAATACACAAAGAATACATCAAAGACTTTTTAGTTCCTGTTTTGAAAGAAAAAGTGAAACCAGGTGATATAATCGTACAAATGGGTGATTATTTCGATAACAGAAATGTCTTACCCATTAATATCTTAAATTTTGGACTGGAAGTGGCCGAGGAAATATCACAAATCGCCCCATTACATATATTAATTGGTAATCATGACTTGTGGTCTAGAAATTTGTCTAAAATACATTCCCTCAGATCATTTAGATGGATACCAAATGTTCATATTTATGATGAGCCCGCAAAAATTGAATGGGGTGGTCTGAAAATTTTAATGATGCCATATGTAGATAAAAAGGAGGAACAAATTGAAATAATTACTAAATTCACCGATTGTGATGCTCTTTTTTGTCATTCCGATTTGAATGGATGTAAAATGCATTTAAATGTACCTGGTGATTATTCTCATAATAGAATTTCCCTTGATGATTTTACCCCATATAAAATAGTTCGTTCGGGTCATATACACATAACACAAGAAATAGGAAAATTCAAATTTATAGGTTCTTGTTTCCAGATGGATAGGAATGATATGGGAGATAGGAAGGGAATTTATATTCTTGACACAGAAACTTTAGAAGAAGAATTTGTACCGAATATGATATCTCCGGTTTTTGTCAAAATATTCATAAAAACTCAAACTGATATTGATAACTTAGACAATCTACAGAATTCAAAAGATTTTATAGATCTGAAGATATCTAATTCTCTTTTGATGAGTAATAGAAAGCTCAGAAGAAAACTTGAAATTCTACTAGAAAAAATTAACTTTTCTTCAGTAGAATATTTAGATGATATTTTAAAACAAGAGTCCGAACAGGAAATTTCCATCTCACAGGATGAAAAAAATATTACAGAGGAAATATTTTCTTTTACCAATCAATTAGAATATACTGACATAATAAAAGAATGGATTAAAAATTCCAAGTGGGATTCTAAAAAAACAGAACAAGGGATACTTGAGGAATTCGATAATATAGAAAAAATATACAAAGACAATTATGAATCAAAAATATAATTGTGTATTGGTGACTGGTGATGGTGGGTTTATTGCAAAAAATTTAATTGGCGAATTAAAAAAAAGAAACATAAAAGTCATCGGACTATCCAGCGAGTATTTAAATGACAAGGAATGGTGGGATAGTTTGGAATTTTATTTAAAGGAAGGAGAGTTTGATTTTATATTTCACGTAGGGGCTTGCTCAAATACACTGGAAATGAATACTTGCTACATGATGATAAGAAACTATGAATCAACAAGGATTATATCTAATTGGGCTAGGGATGAAATGATACCTATGGTATATTCATCATCTGCTGCATCATATGGAGAGGATGGATTTTTGCCGTCAAATCTTTATGGGTGGAGTAAAAAAATTGCTGAAGATCTATGTGTTGAAAACCGACAGATTGCCCTTCGTTACTTTAATGTATATGGACCGGGTGAAGAGAAAAAAGGTAAAATGTCATCGGTCGCCTATCAGATGTTTCAAAAAAATAAATCTGGAGAGAGAATATCACTATTTCCTGGAAAACCAACAAGGGATTTTATTTATATTGAAGATGTAGTATTGGCCAACATCTATGCCATGGAAAATTATGAAGATATAGAAAAAAAATGGTACGATGTAGGAACCGGTAAATCCAGGTCATTTGAAGATGTTATGGAAAATCTTTCAATATCTTATGACTATCTTCCATCAGAAAATATCCCAAAAGGATATCAGTTCTTCACTCAAGCTGATCCTAAAAAATTCCTACCTGGATGGTCACCCACATACACTTTAGAGAAAGGTCTAAAAAAATATTTTGATTATTTGGTAACTATTTAGAATAGTTAGGAGTTCTTGGGCCTTTTTTCCCTGTTTTTTCAACTTTTCTTTTTCTGGCTACCGATGCTTTTTTTTGTTTTTGGGACATCTTTGCAGCTACACGAACTTTTCTACATTTAGGATATCCCCCTTTTGTGGTGTCCTCCCTTCCACAAGGTGGGTGAGATCCATCTGGGTTTTTTTTGGAAATATCAACCCATTTTTCTTTGAACCATTTATCTAGTCCTCCATGGGTATTAGAATAAGGTTTTTTTTTCTCAAAAAACTGCTCAAAAGATAGTATGTTATCCATTTCTATTTTTTCTTTTTTGTTTTTGACTTTTTCCAACCACCACCTTTACTTTTATATCTTTTAGCGGCTGCGCCCACGGCATAGGCCGATGGCCAAACTTCATATCTTGATTTTGCCCAGCTTTTACAAGCTGCCCATAACTTGGGATTGGTAGGGGAATTTTTTTCAAGTAAAAAATAGTTCTGGTTATTTTCATATAGTCTTACGTAATCCATAAGATCCTGTCTGAGCCAATCCATACATTCCTCTATTGTCTGGAATTTTTCCTCTTGTGAATACTCCTCTATATCTGGCTGGTTAGAGAAAAATACCTTGTGTATTTCTAAATTTATAGTATCTATAGTCCATTGATACGAATATTCTAATTGTATATCTGGATTTTTATATTCGACATTTACAATTAGGATATTAAGACCTGAATTCTTTTTTTCCCATCTAAATTTAGATTCAATTGAATTATCGGATGTAAAAATATCAGAAAATTCCTCTACTTTTGAGGTGGCATAATCAAAGTTGGAATTTTTTAAATTCTCTATCAAAAAGAACTCAGAAAACAATTTGATAGATTTTCTTTCATTTTGGATTTGAGGACCTATAATTTCATATTCATCTAATTTGGGACATAGATTATATCTCATTCCATTGTCCCATTCTACACCTAAGTCTTTATTGTTCTCAATTGATATAATTGTACCCATATCCCCTTGTTTTAAGTTTATGTAGGGGTCTTCTAATCTTATTAATTGTACTTTTTTTCCTATTAAATTTTCCATACAGAACTATATATAAATTATTCAGAACTTCAAAAAATAATATATATAGATATTATGTTATCAATAAAAGATATTAAAGATACTTTTGAAGAAATATTCAACCAAGAAAAAGGACTAGTCCAGTCCATTGAGAGTGTATATGAGATTTCAAAAGACGAGAGTTTCTACAAGTTAGTTATTTCAATTCATGGATTATCTATAGAAGATACCTTAATTATACATACCAAATTTATATTTAAAACAAATTTAGAAAAAACCAAATTAACAGAAAATGCTTTCATATATTTATATGATATTAACTGTGAATATAGAAAAGTTTCATTTTCAAATATAATTGATCTATCAAACAAGATAGAAAAAATAGTACAAACCAACGATTTCGGAGAAGATATAACAATCCTTTCTGATTTTATTGAGGCACCTTCTATGTTTTTAAATTATTATTTGAAAAGAGCCAAAATCACAGATTATTCGATATATGATGTAAAGTATGATCCTAAGTTCAAGACAACGCCTTGCGATAGATTAACTTTTGATTTTAAAATTAATGTCAATAACAGTTACGATATAGATGTTACAATACAAAAAACAGACAGGGAAACAATAGAAGATATACCAGTCTATACATTTAGATTTCAAATATTAGATAAATCATATGTCAGAGAAGCCGAGAGCCTTCAAAATATACACTTTTTCATCGGATCTAACATAGCAAAAATTTTAGATAAAATTATAAAATAATTTAATATATACAAAAAAACATCAAAAAAAATATGTACAGGACAAATACACCCACTTATAGAACCAGATACTCTAATATTTCAGCTTTCAAGGATTTTTTTACTGACCCCGATATTGATGTCGATATAGTAGATGATGAAAAAGAAACAAAATCTGAAAAAACTTATAGGATCGTTGATGAGACCTCCCTCACTCTTGAGAATATAGATACTATGGATCAATACACTCAAAATAAAAATGAGACAACTTCATATATGTTTTTCTCTAATTTAGAGTTGATTAAAAAATTTGTTGGAGAAATTCTAGAATACGACGAATCTGTTGTAAATGAAATATTAGATGATGGTCACAACTGGGCAGAGGATCATATGTCCGTGGCTAAGGAAAATATATCACATGTTAGAAATTATTTTACATCAGAATTATCTGATAATCAAATTGTTGAGAGCTACTCTGGTAATTATATGTTTTTTGGAAATTGTGTTGTTATCCAAGATATGTGTGATGAAATTTTATCTTTGGATAAACAAAAAGTAGATATGTTACTTATCAAAAAACACGACTGGGCAGAAGATCATATATCTTCAGCTAAAGAAAATATCACTCAAGTTTATGATTTTCTAAAAAACGAAGTAAAATAAAAATATGATACATAGCTATTCTGATTTTTTAACACAAGAATTATTACTGGAGTCCGAGATTAAATATTCCGATACATTCAGAAACATTTTGAGTTCTATCAATCACCCAGTTGCTCAGTCACTGATTTCTATTGAAAATCAAGACATTACAACGAATATAAACTTCATATCTCCCTTAGAAGATGATCAGGTGTCTTTTATGCAAGATAAGAAGGCATCCCCTTTATACGACCAATTGAAAAATCATATGGTAATCAAATGGGATGGGCCAAATGGAATTTTAAAGAATGATCCAAAAAACCAAAACATTTTTGATCTTCTTGGATTTGTGCCTCCACAAACCGGATCGCTTGAAAGACCATCCTCTACAGATACGTTAGAGGTGGTAAAAGAGGTGAATTCACCAAAAAGTGGGAATGTCTATGTATTGATAAAATTTGGGGATAAACAAACAGTAATAAACAAGGAAAGATTAATATTCACCAATAAATCAAATGAAATATGGACACAACCCGGAAGACAACCTATGAAAATCGGAAGAGTGGTCAATCAATTATTACAAAATACCCAATACAAATACTCAGCTCCCGAGATAGCAGAATTTGTTACCCTATATAGAACAGCTAATGATGATCTTAAAAATATACAGGTTGTCATGGGAGATGAAATAGCTTTTTGGTACAATAAAAGAAATTATGAACCAGCCGTAGGTAGATCAGAACTTCATCAGTCTTGTATGTCTAGCATAGGCGAGGATACTTTCCAGATATACACAAAAAATCCAGATAAGTGTAAGATGATAATTCAAAAAAGCGAGAGTGATCCATCCAAAATAACAGCAAGAGCTCTATTATGGACACTAAAAAGTGGTGAACAATTCATGGATAGAGTTTATTTTAATCATCCAGATTCTTTAGAAATATTCAGAAAATATTGTAAAAAAAATAATTTTTATTGTAAATATGCCAATACAAACGGGGATAGTCCCTATGTACTGGATCCATCTGATGACCAGAAAAAAAACTTATCCACAAATATGGTCATTGAACTGAAGAAGTTTCCTTATTCTCATTTCCCCTATATGGATACATTTAAATATTATAATCCAAATAAAAATATTTTAAATATTCATGGAGATGGTGATAGTGATTTTTATAAGTTAGAAGATACGGGAGGAGATTATATTAGACAAGATGGCTCGGATAGCTGCGATAGGTGTGATGGCACCGGTTATATTGAATGTTGGGAATGTAATGGCAGGGGATCAGTATTCTGTCATAACTGTCATTCAAAGGGTGTGGTCACAGATGATGACGGAAATGAAATAGAATGTCCGGAATGTGATGGTAAAAAGAAAATAAATTGTGAAGATTGTGATGGAGTGGGAGAAACACCTTGCCCGGAATGTAGTTGGTAAAAAAATAAAAACCAAACTTATAAGTTTGGTTTTTTTTGTGGAGGTGCTGGGATTCGAACCCAGGTTTCTACATTTAGTTAGATAATCAATTATTCGCAAGCTTAGAACATTTTTCTAAAAGTTCAAAATATTGGGTTTTATTAAAGAACCTCCCAAAAAAACTTTCGGGACTATTTATAGAGTTGTCCCATTCTCGGAAACTTCTAGGCTACGGCCAATCTGTTTACCTTTAAGATGTTGTTGCGTAGGGCGAATACTAAATCTTCAACGCTTCCTACTTCTGATGTGTTGCCACTTGAAATTTTCATACAATTTATAAATCGGTAAGTATGATCCGATGCTTGATTTTGATCACCCGAATAAATGAGTCAAAAGCCATTCACCCCCGAGTGTTACTATATATAAAAATAAAAAAATAAGTTTAGTCTTTTATGAATTCTACTTCTAAACAAATTTCGCCTTTTTTCTCATTGAATAATTTAGATTGACAAGAATAACCGATGAGAAATCTTTCTTCTATGTAGTCACACAAATCCAGAATCTCTATCAATTCATTTATATCTTGTGTGTCATCAGGGAAAAAAAATTGATAGATAAATTTATTTTTTTCAAACCAACTTGACCAATCATAAGGTGAATAATCCTCGCACCACAGATCAATATCTTCAAGGATTTCTTGGTTGGTTTTTTCACCGGTCATAACTATTAGTCAAATTTGAATTTTATAAATCCTGTATCAAAAGTTATAGTTGGTTTGATATTAATTTCATCAAATATTTTTTTGTATGATTCTAGTTCTCTTTTTACCGTGAGAATTGGCGTTTCATCGACCGTAATATTTATGTAGAAATTTTCTTCATCTGTATAAGCTTTCTTTGGTGCCCAGATTCTTGCTCTTTTTAGTTTAGTAATAAGTGGTGCGTATTTAGCCGATATATTTGGATCAAGACCAACTCTTCTTTTTATAACTAAGTTACCCCAGTCCGCTGAAATACAAGCTTTAGCTAGTCTTTGTAGATAAGATATATTTTGCATTTCTTGGTGGGTATGTTCTGAAAAATAACCAACTGATATATTAGTACATTCTGGTATCAAATCCATGAAAGATGCGGAATCTGTAAATACACCTGTATTATCTAAACGAAGTTGCAAACCTCCTTGGTTGAGTGTCTGACAGAGGCTCTCGGCAAAGGGAGCCGAGCAGCAGTTTTGAGAAAGTTGAGAAGTAATAACCGAGTAATAATTTCTTCTATCAAATGATATACATTTTTTCATCCCCCTTAAATGTGCAATTGAATCAAAATTTTCAGCAACTTTACTAGAACCCACCGCACCTCTTTCTTCACCTATGAAAAAGTAATAAACACCTGGTACATTGTGTGAAATCATAAACAACATAACAGCGACGCCTGCTTTATCATCCGCTCCCAAAATTGAAGTACCATCGGTGACCAACATCTCATCTCCGCCTTCTTGATAAGTCATAACCCTTACCGCACTTTTTGTTCTCGATGCGGTATCTATGTGTGATGTGAACATAGTATCGGACTTTCCGATTATCAAATAATAATTACCCCACTGGTCTTTTTGTAGTCCAGGCACTGGTAAATATTTCATAACTTCCTCTTCATGACCATGTGGATATGTTTCTGTTGTAAGGGAAAGGAAAGTTGATCTAACATCTCTAGGATTGTACGAGAATTCAGGAACATTAACTAATTCCCCTCTTGATAAGGAGTAATCTTTTTTCCCATATCCATAGTTACTACCATATCCATAGTTACTACCATAACCATAACCTGACCAACCGCCAGACTTACCAGTAGTTTTTGACCTTGGTCCATATTCACCGGTTGAATAATCATAATAGTCATCATAATAATCATATGGGTTTGGTGTAGTAGGTGTCGCGGGTTTAGGTGGTGACTTTGTCTCTTTACCTGGGATAATATCTTTACCATTCACCCATCTATTATAAAAGACAAGAAAATCTGACACCATCGTTCCTATTTGTTTTTTTGTTAGATTTGAAGATTGGAAAAGAGGGAGTTCGACTGCCTCTTTATCAAGTTCTGGTACTTGGTTCATTTCTTCTAACACCTCTGTTATGAAATAACTAACTATTCCATGTACACCAACAATACCCGTTTGTTGTTGAATTTTCATGCTCCCTTCTTCTTTGACAGTTAATATAACATCAAAATGATCAGCTTTTTCCGAAGTATCCAGTGTTACTAGGCCAATTCTATTGGGTATGTTTTTGTTGTTATCTAAATACAGAAGAAATTCACAGATTTCTAAACAATTAGAGTATTGAATTTGATTTTTATCAAACTTCTTCAGATTGCTATCTCCTGGTATTTGAAGTTGTTTTTCCAGTTTATTCATCAAATCCCCCAACATATTGAAGAATTCTTCTGTTAGCTCTATCAGAGGTCCTTTGTCGAATGTTTTTTGTATTTGAACTTTTGATTTTTGCACAATATTTCTTTTTTTTTATCTATATATAAATTTTCTCATTTCAAAAGTCTTGTTAATTGATTGAGACCTTCATATATATCAACCACCCTTAATTTTAGGACACATTGGGTAGATGGGGAAGTCATAGATTGTCCTTCTTTTTTTATAAATGCTGTTATATAAACATCATCACCTCTTCTGATGGGTTTAGTTCCTAGATCAGTGTTAAGTGCTATTAGATTTTCCTCTATACCTTGTTTATCTATAGTAAATATATCAATAATTGATTCGAGTTCTACAGGAGTGGAAACCTTATCAATATCCTGTTCTAGATCTTCATCTTTTATGTCTGAAGATAAATTTGAAAATTTTTTCATTAAACCTTTGTTTTTTAATATATATATTAAAATATATTGTGGATAAAATGTCTAGATTAATTACATTAAATAACCTTGAGGATAAATCTATCCTAGATAATTTGTTTTCAAAAGAAATAACTATATACGAAGACATACAGGGATCCAAAATTTTAATCAATTGGAATGGTGAAAATTTTACTATAAAACCTAAATCTATTACCTCAGAACCCATCAATTTGGTTGATTTGGCCATGCAAAATTTTTATAATAATGCTTGGAATTATTTCAATTCACTATCTGATAGAGCGAAATCTTTGATGAATAAAAAATGGTGGTTTGTGTTTGAATATTTTTCTGATTTACAACCAGCTAATATAGAGTATGGTAGAATGCCAAAGAATTCACTGGTACTGACTTCTATTTACAAAGGAAAAGACTGGGACTATAGTTGGGATGAACTATCGGAATACGCAAGGCTATTTGATACGGATGTTATACCTGTTGTTTTCTCTGGTAAATTATCCGACAAAGCGGTCGAGGCAATAAATTACTTTCTTAATACCTCAGAAAATGACCTAGAATATGTTTTTGGTGAGAAATCATTTGCATTTTTCTTCTATAAAATTTTAAATCCATCTGTTCAAAATTCTTTTTTGATGGAAAATGATTTCCAAAAAAATCTTGAAAAATTCATTATTAAAGCGGGGGACAAATCTTTTTCATTTGAGTTATTGAATCCATTGTATAAGAAAATTTCAGAAAATAACTCCACTGAATTTGTTGAAGTCTATACTCTTATATTATTGAATTTTCTCACATTTTCAGCTGGAGTTGATCTTAAAAAATTAAAAATTTCAGGATCAAATAGAGAGGAGGCATATATTGATTTGATTTGTAAAATCTTCAATTTGTATATAACTGAAGTGGAAAAGGATATCATAGAATTCGACTTCACAATACCGCATTTTTTTAAAAGGGAAAAGTTTCGTATAAACAAGGAGCTCATACCAAATAAATTAACACATCAGTATATCCAAAACAACCCTAAACTAGAATATTTATTCAAAGTTATTCTGGGATCATTTACTAGAAAAAAGAAAAAACCAATAGGTATTTTTACCTCGGAAACCTTGAATATATTTAATAGTTTTGTTGATGATATATCAGCCACACTAGATTTTTATCTAAATAAAAAATCAGAACTAGATCTCACAAAAAGTGGATTACTTGATTTTTCTGACTATTTTGATATAAAATACGATACTGATGGTGAAGGCAAAGTTTATCCTGATGTGTATAAAGAATTCGGAAGAGAAACATCTGGAGATTCTAAGAAAAAGAAAATGGACATAAAACTAAGCTCTGTCCCCGACATAGAAAAGGAAACCACTCCTGCTAAGAAAATATAGTACATGTCCCTTCAATTCTATCCTCAATCTTTAGATAATATATTCCCAAATACAAAGATAGAGTACAAAGGTAAGGTTTTATGTAGGGACTATGTAGTGGATTTATTACACAATCTCCTATTCAAATATAAAATAACAAAGAAAAATTCTTTCCATCTGAACTCAAAAATATTGAGAAAAAATTATGGGAAAGATTACAACTACTATATTGATTTTTTACTTGGGAATTCTGTTATAAATCTCGAGAAAAATTATAGTTCAAAAAAAAGTTCTAGAGTTTATTCTCTTTCTCCCTTTTATTTATTAGATAAGACAAAACAATACCCGAATGAAAATAAAAACCTCCTGAAAAAAAAACAATTCCACAAAAAACAAACCATTTTCAGTTCTCACTCACCCATATGTCCGTCTATTAGAGAGGGACTGGTTGAAAATCTTTCCCATTTTTCTATAGACTATAAATTATCAGTAGAACTTTTAAAATTGGATCCAAAAAATATGAATAATTTATGGCTTGTTGAGCTAATAGATAAAGGGGATCATTTTTATCATTTTGACAGCTGGGGAAGAATGCACACCTCATTGACTATTCTTCCAAGAGTTCTTAGAAAAGAGGCTTTATTGATTGATGGAGAAAAAAGTCATGAGATAGACATCACCAACTCTCAAGTTTTATTTTTGAAAATATGGATTGAAAAAAACTATCCCTATCTGATTGAAGAAAAAGAATTTCAATATTTTGATAATTTGGTTAAGACTGGAACTTTTTATGAAGTTTATTCAAGGTGTCTAGGCGTTCCAAGAAAAAGAGCTAAAGTCTATTTTTATGAATATATTTTTGGAAAAGAATATCCATCTAAAAATTCTAATGTTTTTAAAAATATGTTCCCAGAAATACATCAAATAATTTCAGAACAAAAAAAACAATCTAAAGATTACAAATTTTTCTCTGGGGTGTTGCAAAGAATGGAGTCTGATTTTGTATTTGGTGATGTCGTTAGGGGTATATGGAAAAAAGATCCTTCTATAATATTATCCACTATACATGATAGTATTATATTTCGCCAATCAGATAAAGAAATAGTCAGTGATGTATTTTATTCTAAATTGAATAGTCTGGAAAAAGATTTCAAATTTAATATATAGTTTAATGAATTCTAATTCCTGGATATTTTATGGGTATAATTGGTCACAAAAATCAATTATAGAGTCTTTTTTGTATTCTAGAGATGTATCTTTTAGAACAATTGTTCAGGTTCATCCGACACAAAAATTAGAAGCTATCCTTTGTCCCGATGTTAGTCAGTGGGTATCGGATGATGGTCTTGAAAAAAAAATACTCAATTCTACTAACTTACTCTCTTTCATTTGTTTTGAAAATGGTGAATATAAACTAATTGAAGGAGAAAGGACAACACCTCTTGTACAGTCCCAGAGCATTGATGAGGGTTCAGATTTTTATTTTATTATTTTTGATACACCTTTACTTTTAAAAAAAGAAACCAATTATAATTATGTAATTGAGAGAAATTCTATCAGAGTGGGTCAGAAACTAGAAATATTCAACGGGACTAAGTGGATAGAATCTATTGTTGAAGATCCGGAAAAAGATTGGTCACAATTATATCACCCCCTATCAAAATATAAAAAAGTAAGAGTGATGGTTTAAAGGAATTTATTTTCTATTCCAATTTTACCTCTTAAGTTTTGAATATATTTTTCTAAAGACGGAATATCTATATCTTTAAATTTATTCAGAA
>Ga0172367_10005041_pt1 | contig 16111 bp, 16 predicted proteins | sample Lak10m_FD_114542 | JGI IMG/M metagenome (GOLD analysis project Ga0172367, IMG submission 114542) | Freshwater microbial communities from Kabuno Bay, South-Kivu, Congo - kab_022012_10m | ecosystem: Environmental > Aquatic > Freshwater > Lake | place: Democratic Republic of the Congo: South-Kivu...
ATGGAGTCCTTATGCTAAATAAACACGAAACAAATTTTGAAGAGCCCGTTGCGGGAAATTCGCACGGCGGGTTCTGTGAGGAGCTTGCCTCTTCAATTATGAAGAGGTAGGTTTACTCGATGGCAGATAAATTTGTTTTAATTCTTATAGCATGTCCAGTGTTCTTAATCCCTCTTTTTGCAGCTCTGACGCTCGCATGGGGCTTATGGGCATTCTTATCTGTCATCTTTGACCGCATAAGAGGGCCTAAAGTCATTTATACGCCTAAAAAAGACAGCCCCGAACTCATTGAGGCCATGCGCACTGGCTACACGCCACGACTCGGTTTAGAATTAAATGAAATTTTCCCAGAGGCATTCGCAAGGTCAGATATTGAACGCCTTTTAGCGGCCAGAGCAAAACTTTTTCCAGATAAATTGAGCGAATTTTTTTATTCAACTGACACACAAGACTTAAGCCCGAAAGAGTTTAAAGCCTTGGCGTTGCGCTTGTTTTTAGAAATGGCCTTTATGCGCGCCTTTATTTTGGAAAACTCGCCAAGACTTTGGCCCCAGAAATCCGAAGACCTTTGGGCATATCACGCCCCTAAAGCATTACGAAAATTATACCCCGACTATTTTAGGCAACTACTTAATGAATTTAAAAATACAGACCACGCAAGCACTCGCAAGCCCGTGGCAGCTTAATTCAATGTTTTCATAATTTTACCGACAAGAGATAGGGAAAATTTATGAGTGAAAATCCAAACGACAAAGCCACAAAAAAAGAAAAAGTTTTAAGCCGTCACGACACCGTCAGAGAAAAAAAAGACGAAGGCATTTATTTAATGGCTAATGGCCGTTTTATGGTTGTAGTGACGAAACGAATTAACGGCAAAGTCCGAACGAAGAAAAAGAGAAATGTAAAACTCATTCAAGAGGCCAAGCAGTTAAGAAAAAAATTTTCCTACGAGCTTAATCAAGAAGACATGAAGCATAGAGACGGCCAATTAAAATGGAAAGCGGCCTATGCAAAATACATTCAGCATATTGAACAAAAAATTGAGAGTAGCCAAAAAAGTTACAAGCCCATGGGCCAAGGCTCTTTAGAAATGGCAAGGGCCGCTTACAAACACACAAGGGCATGGGAAAATTTATTTCTTACACAAATCACGGCCCACCACATTGATAATATGATTAAAAGCCCAGAGTTTAGTGTTCTCTCTTACGGCCACAAAAAACATCTCATGCGACACATACGCACAGCGTTTAGATATATTTTAGGCCCAGCGGCGAGTATTTATCTTAACCCCGCCCATGGCATTTACTTGCCACGAGATAAGAACGACGAACCCTACAAGGTGATTTGGATACGACCCGACATCATGGAAAAAGTTATAGATGAATTACATGGCCCGAATATGGAGCCACTCACAAAATTTTCAGCCCCCATATATTTTCATTACTACACAGGGCTTAGGAGTGGTGAGGGCTACGCCTTAAAATGGGAGAACATTCATTTAGAGGACTCAGAGAATAGTTATATCGTGGTTAAATCTACTTTTAATTGGCGAACTGAAAAAATCACGCCAACGAAAACAGGACAAGAGAGAATTGTGGATGTGACCGCCATTAGAACATATCTTTTAGCGCACAAACTACGAAGCCCAGAAAAAGAATTTCTCTTTCCTCGTGATAGCGAATGGCAAGGCGGTAAAGCGGCCAGAGCCTTACAAACTATTTTGCGAGACGTGGGATACATTCCAGAAAAAAATCACAAAGGCCAAGAGCAATGGCCCGTGTTTCACTCTTTACGTTCATCTTATGTCATGAATTTATTAACGGCAGGAGTTCCGCATTTAGTGGTTCAATCCCAGACCGGACATAGTGATTACAAATCTTTAAAGTATTATATTGCAAAACTAAAAAGCAGTGAGACCAAAGGTATTTCACGCCATTTAAAACCATATTCAAAAAACCGTAAAAGCGGTTAGTAGTATTTATTTACTACTTTTAGATCAAAAAAATCCGCCGAAATGTAATGGCAGTTTTTTATTTTTCTCACACCAATAATTTATAGCTTTTTTAGACTGTCACCCAGTGGGTGAATTTTGGGTTGTTACAAAAAATTAAAAAATTCCTTGCTTAAAATTGAGACGAAGAAATTTTTGTAATAAGGCCTTGAAATTATTAAATTTTTGGAATGACACGGACCAGAGATTAGGGGTTTAGAAAAATTCTTGTAATGAGATATATTGCAGAAAAAACTGGCGGAGAGAGCGAGATTCGAACTCGCGACACCCTTGCGAGTGTGACAGCGTTCCAGGCTGTTGGATTAAACCACTCTCCCATCTCTCCGTTTTTAGCCAGGGATCAACAAAAAATTGTTGAAAATTGGAATGCTTAAGTCAATTTGTTAACATCAACCGTTTAGAATGTAAACCTTTATGCAAGGCGTTCTTTTTATCTTGCACTTGCTTGACGTCTGTTCGAATGCGAGGGTTTTATTTTGGATAATGAAAGGACAGATAAGATGAACGCAGCCCATTTGCACTTGATTGTTAACCACGCCCCCTTATTCTTATTACTTTTTGGAACAGCAATGTTGACATGGAACGTAGCACGTCCCAAAAAGGAAATTTTGATTCTGGCCATTGCACTTTTCATGGGGGCAGGAGTTGCTTCCTTGGTATCAAGTAAAACGGGAGAAGAAGCGGAAGAGATTGTTGAGCATCTCCCTGATGTGACAGATGGGAGTATTCATGAGCATGAAGAAGCTGCGGAATGGGCCCAGGCCATAACTCTGTTTGTGGCAGCACTAGGAATGGGTCTTCTCGTTGTAAATAAGTACAAGCCAGAGCGCGAAAAGGCTATGGGATCGGTAGTGCTACTCGTCGCAGTGCTGGGAATTGCAGCAATGGCCAAGACCTCCTATCTGGGGGGAATGATCCGTCATTTTGAAATTCGTGATGGATTTGATCCAAAAAAAGATTTAATTGAGGAAGAAGGGGATCAAATGGGAGATTATGATATTGGTCCTCCGGAGGCCTTTGATGAAGGTGAAGGAGCCGAAGATGACCTACCGGAAACAGAATCTGGAGCCTCGGGAAAGAGTGTTCCCGAGGCTCATTAGGTAAAGATGCCACGTATAGATGAATCCGCTATTGTTTCTCAGCCTCTTCTATAGAAGTTCGCATCATGTTCTTTAGATATTTTTTACGTGAAGAGCCTCCCAAAAATTGGGAGAGTTGATCATGAAGTGTAGGGTCATTTATGAGGGCACCCAAGGTGCCTTGGCCTTGATCAATTTTAGTCACTATTCGATCCACCTTTTCCATAGAATCTTTTAAAGTTTTATCTATTTTTAATGAATTTATTGAAACTAAAAGTTTATTAATTTCCGTTGCGGATTGTTCGGCGCTTTTAGAAAGGGATTGAAAGTTGGTGAGGATTTTCGCGACCTTTTGATCATTTACTAACTCAGAAGTTAGTAAATGAAGATTGTTGACGATATCAAAAATTTTTTCAGCTTCGGAGGCGCGCTGGCCAATGATGGAAAAAATATCTCCCGTTTTAGATAGGTTTAAGATATCTCCATCTTGGACAAAACCTTCCTTTAGATCACCGGGAGAGATATAAATAAATTTGTCTCCTAAGGCACCAGCAGAACGAATATCCACTAAGGAAGTCTTACTGATTTTTGCCTGAAAAGTATCTTCCACCCTAAATCGAACATCCAAAACTCCGCCATTTTCAGAGAAAGTAATGTCTTCGACATTCCCAATAACGACACCTGCAAGGGAAACAAGACTTCCTTTTGCCAGACCTTGCACCTGATCAAAATGCACATGGAGGCGAATATAGCGATTGAAAACAACTCGATCTGCTCCCAGCATAAAAAGTGAAATCATGATGGCAATAGCTCCGAGAGCCAAAAAAATCCCCACTTTGAGTTCAGTTTTTTTATTCTCATCCATATTGATAGATCTCCACTAAAGTTCTCCATTGATAAATCTTTGAATAGGGCCATCTGCTTGGTTTTTAAGGTCATTGATCGAGCCACTGGCAATCACTTTTCCGCCTCCTAAAAATACCATATCATCACAGACGGCAAAGGCCGTTGGCATATCGTGGGTCACTAAAATCGAAGAGACCCCTTTGGCTTTGAGTTTTAAAATCAATTCTTGAATTCTTTTGGTATTGAAGGGATCCAGACCCGCAGTTGGCTCATCATAAAGAACAACTTCAGGATTCATAATCATGGCGCGTGCCAATCCAATTCGCTTTTGCATTCCGCCGGATAAATTGGCAGGGTATAGTTGACCCGCTTCCGGTAGACCAAATTCGTTGAGTTGAGATTGAATTCTCTCAGCGATTTCAGATTCTTTCATGTTAAAGTGCGCGCGAAGCGGGTAAGCTAGGTTTTCATAGACCGTCATGGAGTCAAAGAGAGCCCCGTCTTGAAAGGCATAGGCCACTCGTCGACGGACATTAACCAATTCACGTTCGGGAAGAGAGCTGATTTCATTTCCTTGAATGATGATCGAACCAGAATCAGGCTTTTCCAAACCAATAAGACTTCGCAAAAGAACACTCTTTCCTGTGCCAGAACCGCCGATCAACCCCAGACATTCTCCTTTTTTGACAACAAAACTAACGTCGGAGTGTATCACTCGGGGTCCAAAAGATTTTCTAAAATTCTTTACTTCAATAATATTCATTTTTATCAAACCCACAATATTAAATCCACTTTTCAATGAGCCAAAAAAGTTTAGATAGAAAGAAATCACAAACCAAAATCAAAATACATGAGACAACCACGGAGCGAGTGGTGGCAATACCGACAGCTTTTGTTCCATTTCCCACTCGGAGTCCAAAATGGCATGCGGTGATGGAAATAATAGAAGCGAAGAAAAATGTTTTAAAAAATCCTGAAAGGTAGTCTTTTAAATTAACTGTGGTGACTATTTTCAAAATGTAAAAATTGGCATCCAAGTTGAGCTCAGATGTTCCAACTATCAAGCCTCCCAAGTTACCAACAATATTTGCAAGTGAACAAAGAATGGGAATAGAAATAATACAACCTAAAAAGCGAGGAATGACAATTTTTTTGATGGGATTAGTACCGAGGGCGCGAATGGCATCTATTTGTTGAGTGACGACCATGGAACCAATTTCGGCAGTTATTCCGGCGCCGACTCTGGCGGCGAGCATCAGACTAGTAAACATGGGGCCAATCTCACGAAGAACTGTAACTGCCAGAACTTTTGGAACGTAAAATTTGCCACCAAACTTCTCAAGGCCAAGACCAAACTGCAAAGACATGACCATTCCCATGCTGCCAGAGGTGATAATTACTAAAGGAAGAGATTTTTGGCCTATATGATATATTTGATCGATCAGCAAGCGGGGATATCGAGGCGGAGTTAGAAGATCTATAGCAATATTTCGTGCCAAAATTCCTGTGGCGCCCAAAAAGTAGATTAGATCTGTGATGAATTCATAAAAAGGGTTAAGAATCTTTGTCATTAGGGCACCTTAAAGTCATCTAAAAATTTACTGAAAATAACCTGTTCAGCAATGTGATGGGCTTTCTTACCGGTGTAATGAATTGTAAAAAAACAATTATTTTTTTTGAATGATAAAATGTCTAAAAATACTTCAATTCCGTCCACCTTTCCTTGAATATGACTCAATAATGCCTGTCGATGGTTAAATTCCATATTTTCTGAAGATTCAAGGACTCCACTTTCTAGAACTGAAACAGATTCTGCCTCGAGTGTTTTCAAATCAGGATCTTCGCCATTGCAAGAACTTAAATAGGAAATGATATTGCCAGTTTTAAGACTGAGCCATGCTTGATCACCCATGTCTTTTTTTGAGGGAGTGAATGGTGTTCCGGGAGCAATCAATTGAATTTGTTCAAACTTCTTAGCCTGCTCATCGTTGTTTTTAATTTTGACAGAAACACATCCCCAAAGTGAAGAAATAGAAATTGAGGAGATCCACAACACAGAATTAAAAAGTATCTTTATGATCGGTTTCATTGCCTAGGTTTTCGGGATTTGAATAATTAAATACAGTCCAAATCTTCAAAAAAGGGGCGTCATAGATTTGTCTGGTCTGACGGAAAATACTCTGTCCCAAGGACAAGTCTGGATCCCTAAATCAAGTTCAAATGTTTAAAAAAATACAAAACAAGAAACTTTTTATTGGCACTGTTCCTGCTATGTTAATGAACGAGGTGGAAAATTGAAAGCTTCTAGATATTTGTCAGGTTTCATTTTATTTTTTTCTATTCTGGCCCAAGGGCCAAGGGTATTTGCTATTCCGGAGGCTGTGACAACTCAATCCACTTCTGCCGCGAAATCCACGGGTGCCATTTCCTTTCAGGGTGACATTGTTCATCTTGAGTTTTCGGGAAGAAGCAATTGGGACTACAAGGTTCAAAAACAGAACTCCAAAGAAGGCGGAACTGACATTGAAATTTTAGTTGACCCTCTGGAGATGGACTCTTTAAAAAAAATGAAGAGCTTTCAATCGCCCATTATTTCCCGAGTTGAGTTTGAAGAAAAAGGAATAGATGGAAAAAATAAATTGCGACTTCACTCAACAAAACAAATTGATTTTTTTGATTACTTAACTGACCAACCTTCTCGCTTGGTAGTCGATATTTATTTGGCAGACAATAGCAAAAATGAAATTGCCCAAATCGATCACTCAAAATCCGGATTTACAAAAAAAGAAAAAACTGAATCAGCAATCTCGGAAAAAGCTCCTGAAAAAATAGGGAAGGTGGTTTTGCCGAAAAAGGGAGAGAAGGGTTTGTCCGAATCAAAAAGATCACCTGCCGGGGATGTTATGGTGGTGAATCCAGAAGGCAATCCTAACTCCAACCTTTCAAACACCAATAAAGCAAGCTACCAGCTAGGAATTTTTGACGGCTCTGATCCTGATTATGATCGGTTTAATATCAAGGATTATGACATTAAGGAAGAGTCTATGATTCAAAGTAGCGGTAATATTTACCTCGATTTTCCAAAAATTGAAGTCCCAATTTTGAGTTGGGAAAAGATCAATTCAGCAGGTGTCATATATGAAATTACACCCAAAGAAACCAATGAAAATAAAGAGGCTCGCCTTCTTTATACCCTTTTTGAAAAGGGTAGATCTGCCGTTTTTCTAAAAACTCTGGGTTGGTTTCGAGAAAAGTATCCTCAGTCTGAATATTTAGAAATATTGGATTTTATGGCTGGGGAAATTTATCTAAAATTATGGCGAAAAGATGGTTTTGAACAAGAGTATGAACAAACCATTGCAAAATTTAAAGAAGTGATAAAAAAACACCCGCAATCACCTCTTGCGGAGAGATTTTCAATCATGCTTGGTTTTCTAGCCATTGAAAAGGGAGATTTTCCCGCTGCAGTACGAATGTTCAATAGTCATGTTGAATCATCAATTGGACCCACTAACGGCTATTCCAAAACTGTGGCTCAACTTGGAAAAGGATTGGCGTTAAGTCGCCAAGGAATGTTTGGGGAGGCTCTTGAAATCTATCAAAATTTGGCAAAAGCCAGCAAGCATCTCGAATTAAAAATCGAAGCTCAATATCGAATTGCGGATGTCTTTGTTGCTCAGGCACGAAAAACATACAAAAAAGAAGATAAACAAAAACTATATAAGAAAGTGGTGGCTCAATATGAAGAGGCAATTAAACTTTATCCAGGAGCTGAAGCTAAATATCCTAGTTCTTATTATAACCGCGCAGAAGCCTTATTTTCTTTAATGGATTTTAAAAAAAGCTTGGATGTGCATCGGGAGTTTCTAAAAAAATATCCATTTAACGAGTATGCTGTTTTTTCATTGACTCGCATCGGAGAGCTACTGGAGATATTAGGTGCTGATTCTAACAAAGTGATCGGAGCTTTTTTGGAAGCTTCCTTTCGCTTCGGGGACAATCCCAATATTGTAATAACTCGTTTGCGCTTACTCAGTAAAAAAATGCGGTCCATGAATAAGAATGAAATGGATAATACGTTAAAAGAAATTTCTAGTCTCGTGGAACATTCTGAAATTGAAAACATCAAACAATTTTCAACGATGATGATTGCCGAAGGTTTTAATCGTCGAGGTGAGCCAGATCGCTCAATCGAGTATCTAACTCAATACTACAGAGATAATATTACCACTGTTGACAGAAAGGCTTTTGGAAAAATTATTGAAAAAAATTACAATGATAAGATTCGCGCTTATGTTGAAAATGGAAATTCCATTTTGGCATTAAAGACCCACAAAAAATATGTAAAGGATTGGCCGTTTTTTACAAATCGGTTGGATATGAGATATTATGTAGGTAAGGCTTTTGAGCAGGCAGGTGCCTATGATGAAGCCAGAAAGTACTATTTAAATGTTTTAAACCGAGTTTATGCGTTAAAGGGAACCCTCCAGGAGAAAGAACTGAGAGTTGTTGAAAATGTACCGAGTGATGATCATCTTAATTTACGGCTGGCAGAAGTTTCATTTCGCAATCGCCAGTATAAGGAATCCTACCAATATCTTCGTGCTATTTCCAAGCCAGAAACTTTGAGGGAGGAAGATCAAATAGAAAGAATTGAGTTGGCAGTAGATCTTCTTGACCAAAAAGGCGATATTGACTCGGCTGTTCGCTATTTGAGTGAATTATTAAGAACCTGGAGTGGACGTCCTGGAGTTGTGGCAGCTCCTTATTTGAAATTAGCTGATTTAGAAATACGACGGGGGAACAAAAATGAGGCTCTAGCTGCTTTGGATAAAATTGAAAAGTTACAGGTAGACTCTGATTCGGTTGCAATTTCTATCCATGTTAAGGCATTAGAAAAAATGGCCCAAATTTATTCTTTGAAAAAAGAATTTAACAAGGCAATGGGTGTGTTGGAGAAGGCCCTCGAACTTTATGAGGAGAAACTTCCCCAGGAACACAACCGGTATCAATTAGGGGAACTTTATTTTGGTGCTGGGAAATCTCAGAAGGCCAATGAAATTTGGAGTCAACTCAAAGATAAGAATGGATTTTGGTATAAATTAGCGCAAGAAAAATTGAAAGATGCTTCTTGGAGTGATGGCTATAAAAAATATATGAAACGCATTCCCGCAATGGCAGATGTTAAAGAATAACAATGGAGATTCAAAATGAGTCTTTTTGATAAAACGACGAACGCACTCGCAACGTCATTGAATATGAGAAATGTGAAGCACAATATTGTTTCATCTAACATAGCCAATGCAGAAACCCCGGGTTATCATGCAAAGAAAATTGATTTCGAGGATGCTCTGGCTCGGGCCATTGATCTAGATCAAACTCGCAACCTTTCAACAAGTCATCCTGAACATTTTTCACTCGGCACTGGGGCGAGGCCGGGTGCCGTTCGCCCAGATATCTATGAAAACCCCGAGGGAGCCATCAATAACGACGGAAATACCGTCGATCTTGAAAAGGAAATGTCTGCACTTTCAGAAAATGCAATTATGTATAAGGCGGCATTAACATTAATTAATAAGAAATTGGCATCTTTAAAATATGCAATTGGGGAGGGTAGATAATGGCAGATTTTATGACAGGCCTACGCATTAGTGGGAGTGGAATGTCGGCTCAACGAACACGCTTGAATACTATTTCCAGCAACATTGCAAATATAAATACGACTCAGACGCCGGAGGGGGGCCCCTATCGCCGCAAGGATGTTGTGTTTGAATCTATGCCCGATGCTAAGAATTTTGGAGAGATTATCACTCCTTCTGACAATAAAGATAACTTTCAAAGAGTGCAGGTTACAGATGTGTTGTCAGATACAAAGGCTCCTCTCCTAAAATATGAGCCAGATCATCCCGATGCGGGTCCAGACGGGATGGTCGCCTATCCAAATATAAATTTAATGGAAGAAATGACCAATATGATACAGGCTTCTAGAGCTTACGAGGCCAATGTTTCTGCTCTTCAGGCCAGTAAAGATATGGCTTTATCTGCCTTAGAAATCGGACGGTAATTTTTGAATTTGAGGGCTAGTTTATGACGTCTCAAAGAGGTAAGAAATTGGAAAGTCTGGATATTCGAGTATAATAAATATTGAATAAAAATGATTTGGATTAATTAAATATTATTTAAAATAATTAGAAACAGGTGAGTCATGGATGGCTTTACAGTAAAAAATTCAGAAAAATTTTTGAATACCGGTGATTTGCGAATCGGTCATCAGCATCAAATTGAGAATCTTCATCGTGGAGACGGTTCTGATGGAATGTCGGGGTTGAGCTTTGAGAACACCCTCAAAGAAGCAATTGGGCAAGTGAATCAGTTACAGAGGGCGTCCGACAAATCCATGCAAGATTTGGCAACGGGACGTACTGATAACGTTGCCGATGTTATGATTGCTGCAGAAAAGGCAGATATAGCTCTCCGTACGATGGTTCAAGTTCGGAATAAGATTATTGATGCTTACCAAGAAATTATGAAAATGCAGGTGTAGTGATGAATAAGCTTTTTGGCGGTTTGATAATACAATTTCGGGAATTTTTTAAAGGACTTGGGCCTACTAAAAAATATGCCGTGATGGCAGTTGGGTTGATTGCGGCAATTGTCATATTATCACTTTACATGATGGCCACTGGTACGGATTTTGTTCCCCTATTAACCAATATACCAGGGGATCAAGTGACTACGATTGTTGCTAAATTGAATGAGAAAAATGTCCCCTTTAAATTGGAAGACAATGGAAAATCCATTTTTGTTCCAAAGCAACTTTTGCATTCTACTGAAATGGCTCTCATGTCAGAAATTGGCTCGAATAAAATGGGTCAAGTTGGATTGGAAATATTTGAAAAACAAGATTTTGGAGTAAGTTCCTACGCTCAAAAGGTGAATTATCAGAGGGCTCTGCAGGGTGAGTTGACCCGCGCGATCAATACTTTAGCAACCATAAAACAATCCAAAGTTATCTTGGCATTGCCGGCAAAAAAAACATTTATGGAAGAAGGCCATAAAGCATCGGCCTCTGTTGTTGTGGAGTTATATCCAGGAAAGGAATTGTCTCAAGAGCAGATTCGGGGAATTCGATTTTTAGTGGCCAATGCTGTCGAGGGACTTGATGCAGACAATGTGACGGTATTAGATGATCGCGGTAAAATTCTGACTCGCCAAGGGGAAGGAATTGCCGGTGGTTCTAATGAAATGTTGGATTTAAAGGCCAAAATGGAACGTGAAATGGAATCTCGTATTGAGCACATTCTGGGAAAAGTCGTTGGTCAAACTAAAGTCATTGCAAAGGTAGATGCCACCTTAAATCATCGAATTATAAGTTCGGTCGAAGAAATCGTCGATCCCGAGAAGTCAGCCATTCGAGCGCAAACGACTGAAGAGGAAACCTTAGATGGGCAAAGAACAAATCCTTCAGGTGTTCCGGGAGCTCGTTCGAATTTACCAGGAGCAGAAGATGCGGGACAGGTAGGGTTTAAACAAGACGTAAAGAAAGAAATTAAGACTACAAACTATGATGTTCCCAAAACTGTTCGGAATGTCAAAGAGCAGGCCGGAAACTTGGAGCGTATCAGTGTTGCTGTAGTTGTGGACGGAATAACAGTAACTGATAAAAAAGAGAATGGGACCTCTGAAACAAAGTGGCAGCCTCGTACTCCAGAAGAGATTCAAAAATATGAAAGTCTCGTCAAAAGTGCCATTGGATTTAACTCCGCCCGCGGTGACTCTGTAAAAATTGAATCGATTCAGTTTCAGCCGGAAGATTTTGGAGAATCCGAGAGACTTCTGACCAAGCTCGAACAAAAGGAGCTTCTTCACGCTCTAGGGAAATGGGGGCTCATTGTCTTTCTTTTGGTATTAACATTTTTTGTTGTAGTACGCCCCTTTATGCAATGGATTACAGATAGCTATCAGGATACGGTGGAGGAAATGTTGCCGAGAACAATTGAAGAATTGGAGGAATTGCAACAGGTGGATAATACTCTTCCAGGAATGTCCACCGCCTTGCCTATGATGAACGAAAATATAGATCCAGACAAAGCTGAGTCCGAACTGTTGAAAGATCGCATTATGAATTTAGTTGAGAAGGATGAAGAGAAAGCCACCAATGCCTTTGGAATGTGGCTAGTAAGAAGGGAAAATTAATTTATGCGTTTATTAAAATCAGAAAATATCGAATATGAGAATTTGAAGAATTTTGATAAGGCCGCAATTTTAATTAACTATCTTGGCAAGGATGCTATTAAAGTTTTGCTCAAGAGATTGGATGATGCGGACATTCGTAAGCTTATTAACCAAATGGCAAAGCTCCGTGTAGTTCCAGTTCATGTTACCAAAAAGGTTCTCGAAGAGTATTATGAGATGTTGAGTGAAAGTGATGAATATATTTTTTCGGAAAGTGTTTCCAGTAAGGAAACTATAGTGGAGGCCTTAGGAGAAGAGCGAGCTCGGGGAATTTTAGGTGGTATTAATCAATCCTCAGGTTCTGCACGATCCTTGGAATCTTTGGAAATGGTTGATGCCAAGTCGTTGGCGAACTTTCTAATGAATGAGCACCCTCAGACGGTGGCCGTTATATTGGCTCATCTTGAACCCGAAAAGAAAGGTGAAGTTTTAAAGCGACTTCCTGAGGCCTTTCAAGCCGAAATTGTCCTAAGGATGGCAAATCTTGAGCATGTCGACCCTGAATTGATAATGGAAATAGATAAAGTCTTGAAAAATCAATTGGCTGCCACGGCTACTGTGGAACAAGCAGCTCTTGGAGGTGTTCAGCCTGTGGCAGAAATGCTCAATGTCATGGATAAGGGAACTGAGACGGCGATCATGTCTCGTTTGGAGGAAAAAGATCCTCTGTTAGCCGAAGAAATTCGTAAGCTGATGTTTGTATTTGAAGACATCGCTAAAATTGATGATCGCGGCATTCAATCGCTTCTTAAGGAAGTTGCGAATGATAAGTTGCTGTTGGCATTAAAGACGGCGAATGATGATATTCGAACAAAGATATTCAAAAATATTTCAGCAAGGGCAGCCGAGATGTTGCGCGAAGATTTATCGAATATGGGTCCGGCTAGACTTTCTGATGTTGAGGGAGCTCAGCAGGAGATTGTCAATGTGGCTCGACGCTTGGAAGCTGAAGGAAAAATAATCATAGCACGTGGTGGATCTGAAGATGCGATGGTCTAGTGCCAATTTTGTTCCTAAAGAGAAGGCCGATGAACTGGTGTTGGATTTTGTTCCTCGTAAATTTGATCTTGGAACTCCGGATGCTGCCAAGGCATATCTTGAAGTCAAAAAGCACGGTTCCGATTTTAAAATGAGTGACCCCTTAAGGGTTCAGACGGGAGTGGATATCATCGAAGAACGCTCCCAGGATTCTTTAATCGAAGAACGCGTTCTTGAACGTATCAAAGAAATTCAGGAGAAAGCTTATCATGAGGCCTTCGAGTTGGGCCGTGAAGAAGGAAAATTGGAGGCTTTCAATTCTTTGTATCATGAAATGACCGAAGGGTTAAAAGGCCTCGATGAATTGATGATTTCCATTGGAAACCTTAAGAAAGAGCTCATTTCTCAAAATGAATCTCATATGGTAAAATTAGTTTTTTTATTCGCTTCACGTTTAGCTCAAGACCATTTGATAGAAAAGGAAGAATCGATCGTAAAAGTATTAAGGGAAGCTGTTTCATTGGCCCAGGGAGAAGAAAATATTTTTGTTCGTGTTTCTGATCAACAAGCTAAGTTTATTGAAGAGGTAAAGGGATTTACCGAACGAGAATTTGAATTTGTGAAACGTCTTAGAATTGAACCGGATGCTACGATCAAGCCGGGAGGCTGTATTGTTGAGACGAATTATGGTGAGGTGGATGCGCGGATAGAGCAACGAATAGAGCAGCTTTGGAATACTCTTAAAGAGCAAATGCCACGAGTAAGGCCAAAACTAGTAGCTGTGGGAGTAGGCTCCTCATCTGAAAACGGAGACAATTCTGGGACGGGTGAATAAGAATGAGTGAATTCGATTTACAGCTGGAGCGTTATGAACAACTCATTCAGGGAATCCATTTCACCCGGGATATTGGAAAAGTTATCGAAGTGAATGGAATGGTCATTCGGGCCTTTTTGCCGGGGGCCAGTATCGGAAGTGTTTGCGAAATTCAGCCCAATAATGGCGGAAAATCCTTTTTGGCTGAAGTTATTGGTTTTAAGGAAAAGAGTGTACTTCTGATGCCACTGGATGAAATGCATGGCGTTTCATTGGGCTCGAAAATTGAATTATCTCGCCAAGTGGCTACGGTACGAGTCAGCCCAGATATTTTGGGACAAGTCATAGATGGAATGGGAAACACTTTTGACAAGTCGATCGAATTGGAAAAATTCACCGATGTTTCTATCTATAGGGAAGTGCGGAGTCCCTTGGATCGGGAGCCGATTCGAAAACCTTTAGATTTGGGAGTTCGAGCCATTAATGGTCTTTTGTCTGTAGGAATGGGACAGCGAATTGCAATCATGGCAGGGTCTGGAGTTGGTAAATCAGTTTTATTGGGTATGATTGCACGTTATTGTACAGCCGATGTTAATGTGATCGCACTCATTGGTGAACGGGGTCGAGAGGTTCGTGAATTTATTGAGAATGATTTGGGACGTGAGGGTATGGCACGCACCGTAGTGGTTTGTGTAACGAGTGACCAAAGTCCCCTTCTTCGTGTTCGAGGCGCCTATGTAGCTATGGCAATTGCTGAATATTTTGCAGATCGTGGAAAAAATGTGATGCTAATGATGGACTCAGTGACACGATTTGCTATGGCATTACGTGAAGTGGGTCTGAGTTCCGGAGAACCACCCTCCACCAAAGGATATACACCTAGTGTATTTGCGAAACTTCCGAAGTTATTAGAAAGAGCAGGGCATTTTACTGAAGGTGGAAGCATTACGGGTCTTTATACAACTTTAGTTGAAGGGGACGATATGAATGACCCTATCGGAGACTCAGTTCGATCCATTGTTGACGGGCATATTGTTCTGACCAGAGCATTAGCTCACAAAGCTCACTTTCCAGCGATTGATATTCTTCAGAGCATAAGTCGGGTGATGAAGAGTGTAACTGAACCAGCTCATCAGAATTTGGCCTTGAAATTTCGAGAAGTCATGGCCACTTATAAGGAAGCTGAAGATTTAATAAATATAGGAGCTTATAAAGCTGGATCTAATACCCGAATAGATAGAGCTATTCGCTTAAACGATGCGATCAATCAATTTCTCTGTCAAGATATTGAGGACAGGTCTACATTTAATCAAAGCATTCAACTGATGCAAAGTATTTTAAATTAAGGTTTATAGTGTGGGTTTTAAATTTTCTCTTCAAAAATTATTGGAATCTCGAAAGATTCAAGAAGAATTAGCTCAAAGGGATTTACAAGAGGCCGTTTACCAATTGCAATTGCAGGAGGAAAGGCTCACAGAATTTTTAACTGAGATTGAAGTTGCTCGACAGAGATCTGTCAAAATCCAGAATAGCCCAGGTTTTCATGCAAATACTCTGCAAGAAATACATCGATTTATAGTAGGTCAGGATATTCGCATACAACGCCAAAATGAAATCATTCGCGTCGGAAGATCTTTGGTCGAGGAACGGAGAGAAGTTTTGCGAGAGGCAGCAATTGAGTATAAAATTATTGATAAGCTCAAAGAAAAGAAAATGAAAGAATATGAAGAAATGATCCGGCAAAGAGAATTGAGGGAAATGGATGAAATGTCGGTCATGAGATTCAAACGTGGAGTAGTTGATTGAAAACGGGTTATGAACAGTTTTTTAAAAAAGCGAAAGGAGTTGCTATTGAAAAAAATGGTGACAGGCCTAACCCACTTTCGAGAGTTTCAAAATCTTCAATGGAAAGTCGTATTGAACGAAAAAGGAGAAAAAATAGGATTCCATGGAAATTGGCAGGTTTTAGTTTTTTGGGTGCTGTGGCAGCCTTTTTACTTTTACTCTATGCAGATGGAATAGATAACTTCCTTACCAAATTAGAAATTTCATGGAATCCTTTGGCCTCAGCTGCAGGTGCGGAAGCTTCTTCTAAAGAACCTGATAAGAAAAGTTCTTCGACCGAGGGGCATCAGGCTAAGTCCAAAG
>Ga0172367_10005043_pt1 | contig 16108 bp, 24 predicted proteins | sample Lak10m_FD_114542 | JGI IMG/M metagenome (GOLD analysis project Ga0172367, IMG submission 114542) | Freshwater microbial communities from Kabuno Bay, South-Kivu, Congo - kab_022012_10m | ecosystem: Environmental > Aquatic > Freshwater > Lake | place: Democratic Republic of the Congo: South-Kivu...
ATAATTCTTACTACTTCACCGGTTTGATTATTTTTAAATGATTTGTTTACTAAACTCATAAAATCGAATTGATTTTTCTTTTTATAGAAAAAAGTAGATAATTTGTTTATCTATTTTAGATTATACACTTCCTATTAAACAAAAAATCCACTCTTTTGAGTGGATTTTAGATTATAAAGAAACTTCTTCTTTTATTTTCTTTTTTGATAATTTATCTTCTGATTTGTCTGACTTACAAACGGTTTTTATCATTCGATATACTATTTCATAAGGATTAGCATTTGAAGCTGGCCTTCGATCCTCTAAATATCCAGGTGTATTTTTATCTTCAATTGAAGATGGAATCCTGATTGAAGCTGTTCTATCACCAATTCCAAATCTAAATTCATTTATAGAACAAGTTTCATTGTGTCCAGTTAGACGATTGTGATTGTTTGGACCATAAACTTGAATATGTTCTTCTACTTTTTTAGATAATTTTTGACAAGCCTCAATTACTAAGGCTTTTTTTCTTTTTAAATCTTCTCTCATTTGTTTAGTCGAAAAGTTGACGTGCATCCCACTTCCATTCCAATCATTACCTAAGTAGGGTTTGGGGTCTAACTCAACATAATAACCATATTTTTCGGTTAATCTGTTAAGAATATAACGAGAAATCCAAAGTTGGTCGGAACCATCTATAGCATCCACTGGCCCAATTTGATATTCCCATTGGCCTAAAGCCACTTCAGCGTTTATGCCTGAAATTTGTAGACCTATTTTCTCACAATGAAAAGCATGTTCTTCTACAAATTCTCTACCTGATACTTTATCACCACCAACAGAACAATAATATGGACCTTGGGGTTTTGGAAAACCATCAATAGGCCAACCTAAAGGTTTTTTTGTTAGTGAATCATAAATAAAATATTCTTGTTCCCATCCCCACATTGTCTCTTCGTTAGAAAACTTCTGTACTAACTGAGTCATTTTATTTCTACTATTTGTTTGATGTGGTGTTCCATCTAAATTAAAAACCTCACATAAAACTAAGAATCCATTTTCTTTGAAAGGATCAATAAAAACATTTACAGGTTTCAAAATCAATTCTGACTTTGATGTTTCTGCTTGTCCTGTTGAGGAACCATCAAAATTCCAATCAGGTAAAAGTTTTGGATTATTTTTGAACTCAATAAATTGATAATCTCTTTTTGTGTTTGGTTCAGCTTGAATTATTTTAGTTTTACTTCTTAAGCCTTGTGGAAAAGAACCATCTAACCAAATATACTCTAAATGAAATTTTTGTGTCATATTATTATTTTTTTTTAAAAAAAAGAATCCACTTGTTGGTGGATTCTTTTTAGGAATTATAAATCGGAGAAAAAGTCGTCTTCTTCGGTTGTAGAAGATTTCTTGGATGTTGAAGTTGAAGTTGATGCGAAGTTATCTTCGAATTCAAAATCTTCAGATGTTGGCTTCACTTCTTGTTTTGCTGTTTGGTAACCATTTGAAGATTTACCAGTCAAGAAATTACAGATTTCTGTAATCTTAGCTTGTTGTTCTTCAGAAAGTTTCTTAGCTGAGAACTCTTCTAAATCGTGATCTCTATCAAGTAAGAAATCTTTGATTTTAGATTGAACTTCAGAAGAAACTCTGCCTTCTACAAGAGGAACATTTTTGAACACTCCTTTCTCTTTGAAGAACATCGGAAGAGAAGTTGTTTCTGGTTTGAACATTGACATTTTGTAATCTGGATATGTTTCATCACCAGTTTGAATTTCTTTTACAAGGAGAACGAAGTCCTTACCTTGTGAAAGGTCAAACACGTTACAACCTACACCAGAGATTTCACCATTCTTTTCAGCCAAAATCTTATCTTTGATAGTTTTTCCGTATTGGAAAATCAAGATTTTACCTACCAATTCTGGTTGTTGTTCGTCTTCTAATACAAGAACATAAGAGTAGTATTTCTTGGAATACTTTAACATTTTTGCTCTTTCTTGAAGAATTGCATTCTTTGAGTTAGTCATCTGATAATAAAGATCAGTAAGAGCACATTTCTCATTGAAGTTTTTAGGACTATCGAAGAAACCTGATAATTCCTTTGGATTTTTGATATCCACGTAATGTGTTATCTTTTCAATGGCCAGATTTCCCACTTTACCTTCTTTTGTTAGGTTAGGTAAAAATCTTACCACGGAACGGTATCCTTTCTTTTTGTCTTTACATTTTGAAAGATCAACTCTGTAAATACCATCAGAGTTTTTCGCAGTTGGTTGTTCATTAAATAATTCTAATCTGCTGTTTAAGCCTCCATTAAATAATTCATCAAATTCATTTGCCATAATTTTTAGTTAATTTTTTATATTCAGATTATTAATCTGATACAAATTATATCAAAAAAGATTTTGAAAGTTGTTTTATTTTTATTATATTCTTCACATTTTTAATAGGACTTTTAATGTGTAATCATATAAATCATAAGTAGTTTCATCAAATTTTCTTCCTTCTCTTGGAATCTCCCATAAAATCCTTTCATATTCGACATCATGTAGTATATGTGGTAAGTATTTATCAAAAAGATTTTCGATTTCTTTTATGCTCATTTTAAAATTATATCCTTTATCATCATATAATTCTATGTAAATACCAGGAGCATAACATTGAAAGAAATCTTCTATATTATATTTTCTGAGTTTATCTAAGTCGAGTGGTGAGATATAAGTTTCTCTTTTTTTGAAATCAAATGTTGCTGGAACATGCTGACCTTCTTTTTTACTTATTTCATAATTATCGATATTAAAATTAACACAATTCCATTTTGGATCGGTTACATCTATTTGTTCATCAGTTTGTCTTATTTCAATTGAAGGATATCCAATTCTAAATGTTGGATTCAATATATCGAGAAGTATATGACAGATAATATATTTTTTAGATTTTTCTTTATCTTGACCAACACCCATCGAACCATTATATCTTCTTTCAATAGGCTCTTTTAACTTATCAGTATCACAATAAAGAACACATAAATGAACTCTTTTATCTTTATGTGGAAATTCATCAAATACATCATAAAGAGCTTCTTTAATGTGTTCAATATCAACATAATTTAGAACTTCAAATATTTGGTTGACTAGTTTTTCAACTCTATCATAAATACCAGGTCCAATAAATCTTTCAGAGTGTCTTTTAACTTCTGAAAGTGGTGGATAGGGTTGCCAACCTTTTAACATATTAGCAAACTCGTAGATATCAACTTCTTTATTTGATTCTAAAAAAAGGTTATATGTTTTTATCTTACTCATTTAATCATCACAATTTGCATTTTATATATTTGAGGAGCTGGAAACTTTCCTGTTCCATCTAATCTAACCGTGTTAGAATCTCTCAAACCTCTTTCATCGTCATAGACATAAAATTTGGTCCACTTTCGACCATCATCATATTGATAGAGAAACATATATTCATTTTTATAAATATGGTTTAATCTTTGAATAACTGATTTTATGTTTTGATTAACTTTAAAAAAAAGATAACCTCCTTTTTCTGGAAAAATATTAATTTTTATTCTTTCCGAATCTTCTTCAATATAAATTCCAATCTCCTCTAAATCAGAAATATCATTCACAATATCTTTAATATCTTCTAAATCAGAATCAACTGATTCAAATATTTTTTTCTTATCAGCCTCTCTGATTGTGAGAAATTCAGGCAAATAATCATATATCTCAAATTTAGTATAACCCCATTGAACATAATCCTCCGGTTGTGTTATTTTAAAATCATTGTTTGGATTTTTAGTGAATTGTTTTATAGTAAAATCCAATATTTTACCACTGATATACGGTGCAATATGAGCTTCTTCATCGTGTGGAAAATAAATAACTTGACAATTTTGATTTTTCAGTTTTGACCATTCAAAAAACTTTTGAGTAAACCAAGAACAATTTGCCTTTTCTTTATCAAAAGATAATCCTAATCTTAGATCAAATTCTTTAGATAAATCTGAAATAAAATCTTCAGCTAGTGAATTTAACACTGAAACCGCCTCGAATATTTTATATGTTTTTAAATGTCTCACTTGTAAATTTCTCTTAATTTTTCTTGTGTTTCATCATGTAATAATTCAAATTCTTCCGAATCGGTATCATCATTGTAGTGTAACTTGGACCTAATGTCCTCAACTTCTAACAATCTTTTGAACCATTTTATATCTAAATCGGTGAAAGGTAATTCAGTATAATGTCCTTCTTTCCATCCTCTTAATATTGGCATTTTAAGATAACCTTCATCATCTATTGTAATCCATGAATATAATCCACTATTACCTTCTCGTTTGGTAAAATTGATGGAACCTTCTCTTATATCACAGGGTTCTAATTTCTCTCCTGATTTCAAACATTTTCTGACAGCATCATAAGCAACCTTCTGAGCCTCTGATTGAAAATCCCACTCACCTTCTTCTTCAATTTTTCTCTTAATGTGTATATGAACACTATTAGATCCGAAAGTTATAAAATGTGTGAGAATCTCAAATTCTTTTTTAATCGATTTGATTATATTCTGATAAAGCTTCAAAATTTCTACTGCATCATATGCTTTCTCATGTAAATATAAATCACAGACACCTAATTCTGGCAAACTTACTTCAAAGTCATATTCATCTACAAAATAATCAACATAATCCTGTATTGGATTTCTAATTGCTTCAAATAATTTATATGTTTTTAAATGTTTCATGTCAATCTTATTTGTATTCTTAAAACTTCTTTATTATTTATTCCCTTGTGATCATCATCTAAAAACTCATCATCTGAAATCCATAGTCGATCATATTTTTCTTTTGAATAAGCTGCTGGTAAAATTACTCGACTTAGATATGACATCTGAATACTATATCCCAATGATTTAAAATACTTTCTAAAATTATTAATAGTCCTGTGAATATTTTCTGATAGCTTGAAAGTCGTATTTTCCTCATAATCTTTATACCAATTATCCTTATTAATCCTTATATCTATGTAATCTAACCGATTTTTTATATGTACTCCAACATCTTCAAAATCTTCAATGTCACTTAACATATCTTTCATTAACTCCATATCTTCCTGAATTTCAGATCGACCAGCCACAAGGCTTAATTGATAAACCCTGGATTCAAATGTTTTATATGTCTTTAAATTTTTCATAAATTAGTAATATCCTTTTCCTATTACTGAGTGTCTAACTCCTCCTCTTGGATTTTCAACATCTCCAGTATATCTTGGAATTAAATGGCAATGAAACTGCATTACAGTTTGACCAGCAGCTAATCCACAATTCATTCCAATATTATAACCATCTGGTTGATATTTTGATTCGACAATTTCTTTAGCTTTCAAAATCATCTGATTCAATTTATTCTTTTTAGAATCGCTCAAATCAAAATAAGTTTCCTCACTTCCATTTGTGATAATTAAAATATGTCCAGGATTTGTAGGAAACCCATCATACATTAAAAAGAAATCGGAATCTTGATAAAGAATTCTATCATTATCGATACTATGTTTTCCAAATTTTATTCCTTCTGATATGTTAGTAAACTTTTTCATTTGTAAATTCCTCTTAATTTTTCTTAGTTTTAATTCTTTCTGCTTGATATTTTATTATATCAATCTCTTGATTAGATTTTAAAAATTCGATCATTTTAGTGAACATTTCCGCCATTAAACGGCAATCCACAAGGGCATCGTGATACCCCGACATATTAATTCCTAAAGCCGGTCCTAATTTTGACAAAGAAGATGAAATCAATCCATTATCTCTATCAGAAGTTCCAATTTTCTGAATCATTTCCTTAAACTCAGATTTAGTTTCCGCCAGTTTTTGAAGAAGTGGTAAATAAAATAATTGAGCAACTTGTTTAGTATCTAGCACTTCATTATCAAATCTTACTATTGGATGTCTAGTATTTAAAAATCTCATATCAAATTCAGCATTCTGAATAACTAAAAGTGGATTATCATAGGGTTTCAAAAATTGAAAAAAATCTTCTAGGGTTTCTTTCTCATCGTGAAATTCAATACCTCTTTGGCCGTAATGATTAAATGAAAGAACTTGTTTAATTCTTGATTCCGGTGATTGCATCAAATTAAGTGTAGTATCACTTAATTTAATCTTTTTGTTATAAGTATCTACTTCTTCAAATGTATTAGAATCGAAATTATATTTAATAACAATACAAGATACTTGTGTTAATTGCACTTCATAAGGATCTGAAGGTAATCCAATAGTCTCTGTGTCACATAAAACCCAATACTTATCTGACTTTTCTTTAACCCAGTTAAGAAATTCTGGTATAGATTTACCCCAAAATTTGTGTTCTTTAATGAATTGCAAATAACTTCTCATATACTATATATTAAATAGGATAATTAATCTTCTCTCCGGAAGCTTTTGAATATTCAACTCCTTTAATTTTAAAATCAAACTTCTTATTTGGATTTAAATACTTTTGAGCCGTTCCTGGTTTAACATACGAAATCGTTATATGCGGTTTGTAATCAGGATATTGATTTGAGTTCGGAAGTTTAGATAATTCTTGATTCAAAGCTTTTAATTCGGATGTAGGATTGACTTTGAATTTAACCACATCAAAATCTTTATTAGTAAAAGAATCAATACCTAATATATCTAAAGATAAATTCTGTCCTTTGAATTTGTTTATAACATCTTCAACTTGTTTATCATCTACATCAGAATGTATTCCATAGAGCAGTGTCAAATGCGGATTCTCTTCAATTCCATATGAATCATCTGTTGGATGATGATAAACATCATCTGGATGAATCATACCAGTTATTTCTTTCCAATTAGGACAATCTAATCCTAACATAACACAACCATATTCGTGTTTATGGTCGGCTTCTTCTTTTATAAATTGTAAATAACTCATTATCTTCATATAAAATTATATATTAAGGAAATAAAATCTAAAATAAAACCTGCGGATACTTTTCTAATAGTTTCCAACCAAGATTAACTTTTGATTGGAGTAGTGGAATAGAATAATGAACTATTTCTATAATCTCTTTTATTTCATCACCTTTTTGAACTTCCCTTCTTTTGATTCCTGTTTTTAAACTAAATGAAACAATCGGTGTCCAAAGTGAGTTAGTAAACTTCAATTCTACTTCTTCAAACTTTTTCATATCTTGAACCACTCAGTGTAAAGAAGATACGGACTTAATTTGTGATAAGAATAAGATTCGTCTATCTCTTTCAAATAAGAAAGTAGGACATAATTTTTATGTTCAAAGTCAATAGGTGATTCAAAATACCAATCAATCTTCAACATATTAAATGATTTATTTTTTCCCTTTAAACGGACTAGTTTCTCCTCTTGTGTTCCAACTAGGTTTGAATTTCTTATTGTGTTTTTCAAAATCTTCATAAGATTCAATTCCAGTATCCACCGGATTGTGTATAAAATTTATATTAGCTCCTTGTTTCTTCATATTTGAAACTCTATCACCGATATCTGTGAATTTAGTCATTTTTCTCAATTTCTTTAATTGTTGAACGGTTTCTTCTCTTGGTAAAGCTCCTTCATTAAAATCATCAAATCTCATTATTTTAGATTCAGTAACTTCTTCAATAATCTCTAATGTGCCGTTTTCATTAAACTTAACTTTCATTCTATCATTAATGATTGGTAGTGTTTGTCCAACTAATTCTGGATTAACAAAATCAACACCAAATGATTTTACACTTTTCTTGCCATCTTCATCAATTACAAAATCAAAATTATCATCAGCATATTTAATCAACATAGCTTTGATTCTACCTTGAACTGAAATGAATTCGGTTGGGGCACCGAAAGGTTTTGGGCGAGCTCTTACAATTGTTTTCATATTCTATATATTATCATTTAGATCCGAGTTTCACTGTTTCTGACGAGCCTGTTTTTGTAAAACTATATTGAATAAATTTTTCACCTTTTTCTAGAAGATCCAAACAATACTGGTAAACAGCACTATTACTACCTTCAGTACGAGCATCTTTGACAAGTTCCTCTGATACTGATATGGCTTTATTAGCTAATGTCACTGATTCTTGTCCAAAAAGATTAACATCTTTTGGATCGATTACACCATGCGCATCTCTCAATTTTATCAAATAAGCTATTGCTTTAGAAGTTTCTAAATTTGTGTAATTTTTGATTTCTCCATGTTCTCGCAGATCAGAGATAAAACCTATCGCGAGATTTATTTGATTCTCATCTAAAGGCTGACCTGTAGCTTGTGCGTGTGCGACACAAGCTGATAAGATTAATATAATCATAACTAAAAGTGTAATTGTTATCACTTTGAATAAAATCGGATGTTTTTCTTTAAATGATTTAACTTTATTACAAATCCATTTAAAAAAAGTCAAAACCTTTTCAAATATTTTGAATCCAATCTTTTTAGCCTCTTGTAAGAAAGTCCAAACATATTCAATAACTTTCCATTTAACGTTTTCATAAGCATCACTTATCCAATTTTCATTTATAGATTCTAAATGTGAAATAAATTCGGATTCACTTATTCTATCATAAATAAAATCTAAAATATAATTGTTAGTAAAAGATTCAAATGTTTTTAAATATCTCATCAAATTATATATTAATTGTAAAATATCTTTTTGTATATTTGTAGAATGTTTTACAAAAGGAAAATTAACACAATTAGTTAATGAATAGTTGTTACTAAAGATTTTTGTCGTGATTTTCTTCTGAATGAATTATTAGGTTAATTTTCTTTTCTCTCTTAAAAGGTTCCCAAAAATTCTTATGACAAGAAAAAATACAACCATTTGTTGTTACAAAATAGGTATCACCTATCAATTTTTCTTCAACAATTATCATTTTTTCTAAAAATGATGAATCAACTTCTGTGCAATCTCCCCATATATCTATAACCATTCGCATTAATCATTATATGAACGACCTTATAGATAAGTTTTTTCTTTACTTTGAATCAATTTTCAAAGGAAAACTTCCTATTAAATATGAAGGTGTTTATATTATAGAAAATATCTGGGCGATTCATTATGAATGTTTATCAGTCAACACTCTCAATATAGATGATGCAATAAAATCGTGTATTCATATTAGATATAAATCACTACATAATTCAGTGGTCGGCTCATCTCTGCATCATGATAATCTAAGTGCAAATACTGAAGATTTGAAATCTTTGAATGACTTATTTGAAACCACATTAAAGGCAACTGTTTGTTTGGACCAAACTTTTAAAAATCAAAGTATTTTTTTTAATCACTTTAAACTTCAAGATTATTCCGAATATAAAAGAGAGCGTAGAAATTCAATCATTAACAATTTAATTAACTAAAAACTTTCACGAATGAAAAACGAGATTAAAGTAGAATTCAGTAACAAAGAAATTCTCAACAACTTAATCCAAAAATCCTATTTCGAAGACGGACAAATGGGTCGTCTTTTAGGTCAAAAAAACTTTATTCAATTAACACCACAAGTAGATGATGTGGTTTATACCGTGACTAAAGGCTTACACAATGCTACAATCAAACTTACCAATTCTGAATTAATCGATGGAACCTTTCGTTTCATTGTAGAGGATATAGATGATTCAGTAAAACTGATTCCAATATCAATGTTTTGTATCGTAGATGAAAACCAGAAATATTCTTTCTATTGATATTTATGTCAAACCAAAACCTCAATTGGTAAATTGACCAATCACAATCACACCTCTGCCAAAAAACTGGCGAAGATTAGAAATTTGTAAAAAAGTATTAAAACTAATTAATGAAAAATAAATTCGATTTCGAGGAAATAAATCTTCTACCCAAACTTTGTGTCGTAAAGTCACGAAGCGAATGTGATACCTCAATAACCTTTGGTGGTAACAAGTTTAAGTTACCTGTTGTTCCAGCTAATATGCAATCTGTTATTGACGAAGCACTGGCTATCAAATTGGCACAAAGTGGGTATTTCTATATACTTCACCGGTTCGATGTTGATGTTGTTAAATTCATCTCTCATATGAAGAGTTTGAATTTAATAACATCCATCTCCATCGGAGTTAATCAGGACTCATATGACTTAATTGAGACTCTAATTAAAGATAATTTAATTCCCGACTACATTACAATTGATATTGCCCATGGACATTCCATAAAGATGAAAGAGATGTTAGAGTTTATCAAGTCTAAAAACATCAAATCTTTTCTTATTGCTGGTAATGTATCTACACCTGATGCTTGTTCAGATTTAGAAGATTGGGGAGCTGATGCTCTCAAAATAGGAATTGGGCCTGGTTGTTTTATCCCTACTTCACTGGTTAAAACTAAAGATGGTATAAAAAATTTGAAAGATATATCCACTGATGATTTTGTTCTAACACATAAAGGAAATTTCAAAAGGGTTTTGGGAAAACATTATTTCGAAGGAGAACAAGATATGCTAAAAATTAATAATCTTAGTCCTTGCACAGAAAATCATGAATTTTATGTTATAGATAAATCTAAAAAAGATATTGTGACTGAAACTAATATTTCAAAATACACATTTTGGGTAAAAGCTATTGATTTGAATAAAGATAAACATCTTTTAGTAAAAATGTGAATAGGAAGAATGTAGAGACTTGAATTTGATAATTGAAACTCATGGAGATTATTGGCATGCCAATCCAGAATATTATTCAGATATTGATATTAATAAAAAGAAATTAAATGAAACTCAGAAATATAAAATAGGACTTGATAAACTAAAAAGTGATTACGCTTTAGAAAATGGTTATCAAATAGTCTGTCTATGGGAAACAGATATTAAAAACAAAAACTACAAAAACATATTGCAAAAATGGAATTTATAGAAATAGATAAAATAGAGAAAATAGAATACCTTGGTGAAGTGATAGATTTAACAGTAGAAGAAGATGAATCTTATAACATAGAGGGCATAATAGTTCACAACTCAGCATGTACCACTTGGCCTTCTACCGGATTTGGCTCAAGAAATTGTCAAGCTTCAACAATCTGGACTTGTGCCTTATCCTCTCATCTTCCAATTATAGCAGATGGTGGAATTAGAGTTCCGGCTGATATCGCAAAATCAATTGTTTTAGGAGCCACTTTAGTAATGGTCGGAGGCATGTTAACTGGATTTAAAGATTCGCCAGGTCATTTGATTGAAGTAGATGGTAAAAAGAAAAAAGAATTTTGGGGTTCTGCTTCTCAATTTCAATCCGGAAAAACTAATCGTATTGAAGGTAAAAAGATTTTGATTGATTATAAAGATAAATCTATCTTAGATGAAATGATTTATTTAGAAGAATGTCTTCAATCTTCTATTTCTTATGGTGGTGGTAAAGATTTAAGTTGTTTGAGTGGAGTTAAGTGGATTTAAACCTCAACTACAAATTGTCCTCTATATTCTTTAAAATCTGGTTTCTTCATAACCGTAATAACCGTAAGTGTAAATTCCCAATCACCAGCTTCTAATTGACACACTATATTTAAGTTTGTATTTTTATTTTTAATAATAAAACGATTTGGCTCACCTGCCTTAATACCACGAGTTGGATAATCATCTTCATCTTGGTAAATATCAAATTCATCTTGCATAAGAGCAATTGTGATTTGTTCAACCGCCAATTCAATTGTATCTAATATTTCATCTTTAGTTATACCAGCTTCTAATTTACCACTATCACTACTAACACCATGTCTCCATTGTCTTCCTAAAGCATGGCCAATAGCTTCAACATCAATTCTTATTTCGACACGTTGTTTAATATCTCCGATAAATTCAGGTCCTTTTCTATCCATTAATTTCGGATTAACATAAGCATTTCTAAATGAACCTGCTTCAAATATTTTGAATGATTTCAGATGTTTCATAGGAATATATATTAAACACATTTATCATAAAATGTATCTTTAATAATAATTATCAAACTGGTGTGATTTACAATTTCAAATTCAATTCCAAGAAAATCACTTATCCTATTTTTTAATAACTTAATATCTTTAGAGATTTTTTCTAAGGTTTCCTTGGCTTCTTTGGTAAATCTATTTTTAGGATATATGGCCATATGATATATAAATCCACCACTTGGATTATGAAATAGCCAACCTGGTTCATTGGTATAATTACCATTAACATCAACTCTCTCCATTATATAATCAGCTTTATAAATATCATAATCATCCAAAACCTCTGATTGTAAAATATCAGCAAGTTCTTCATAATTTTGATTGTGTTGACTTACCGAATGGTTTTCATTAAATGATTTAAGATGTTTCATAAGTATATATTTAATTAACTATTGATTTTTCTAATCCAATTATTAAAATCAGTCAAAGATTCATTTAACTTCTCCATAATATTCATTTCTTTTAAGAAATCTTTATAATCTTTCTTATATCCAGAAATAGTTTCATCATAAGCATCATTAGTCCATTGACGATTAAATGATATCTCTTTTGGTGTTTTAAATCCAAAAAACTTTAAAACATCTTTCTCTAATTCCACTACATTTTGACCATTCCAGTTATGTCCAAAAGCAACAATACCAGCTTCTTTATCTTTCAGTAAATTTGATTCTCCTAAACTGGCGTGTCTATTTTCCAACCAAGTTAATCTTTCTATCATTTCAGTATAGATTGAATTCATTTTACCCCAACGAACCGATCCAAAGAAAACAATAATATCAGATTCATAGATTTTATTAGCAACTACGTACATCTCATCCTTTGGATTATTTATAGAAGCCCAACAACGAATAAACTTATGTGGATTCTTTTTATCATCTTTTAAAAGAGCTTCTTTAATACCACAATTATTACCACCATTCTTGGAAACATTACCTTCACAAGGCCAGATTTTCAATTTACTAATATCAATTACCTCACAATTAGTTAATTTATCTCTAATGTCTTTGGCTAATTGAGATGACTTTGGTAATTCTTTATCACCTTCCCAACGATTAGAAGTAGTGAAAAAGATAATCTTATGTCCTAAGTCATCTTTTTTCTTTAAGTAGTTATAAAACTTTTTAACATCATTTTGAAACATAAGTTATATATTATTTATAATAAACCTTAATCACAAGAGGCTCTGGAGAAAACTCATCTTCTGTATAATCTAGATACTCTTTCATACTCATAACTTGATTACACTCATAACCCATTTTTCTAACTCTATCGACAAATCTATCAAAGGATTCTTGCATACTTTCTAATTTATCATAGTAGTAATTTCCTGACCATATACAAACTTTCAAATAAGGTCTATCTAAATCAATAATCAAGGGATAATCATTAAAATCATAAAATATACCTGGAGTTTCATCTCCCTCTTCCAAATCATGTGGTAATTGTTCTATATCCCAAACATCAACTATCTCATCAATGAATACATCTTTAATCTCATCAATAAAATCTTGTCTATCTTCAAATTCAATTAATACTTCTTCATTCAAGTAAGTTAACTCTGGTGCTTTTACCTTATGTCCTATAAACTCAATATGAGGCAATTCTAACTTGACCATCTTAGAAACAGCATTTACCGTTTTTGATTTATCATCGAAAAACTGAGCCTTCATAAATCCACTATCTTTAATCAACTTAACAATCGTTTTAGCTTTCCAATCCGCTACTTTTGAACCATCCTCGTCTCTACTCGGATACATAAATAAACCCCAACTCGGCCTTTCTAAACCTAACTTATCTAAATATTTTTCAACCTTATCTCTAACCGTGTATAACCTAGCCGTAACAATAGCTTTGTTTTTTACTTCTTTATATAAAGAAGCCAACTTTGTAACTTTATCTGGAAAACTTATCTCTGAATAATAAAATTTATCAGGAGCTACTAAATAAACTCTTCCTTTTCTTCTAACCCAATTACCCTTAACTTCAATCTCTGAATTCGGATCATCAACATATAAATGACCATGTTCATATTTGATATCACCTTTCTTCTTACCTATCTTCAATAAAGATAAATCTACTAACTCTTTGATTGTTATATTTTCTCTTAAATATTTTAAAGCTAATTCTTCAAATCTTGGCGAGTCCGCGAGTGTATCGTCAAAGTCAAATATAAATAACGTATCATCATTCGACTTTGATTCAAATAAATTATAAGTTAGTAAATGTTTCATTAAGAGTATATATTAAAAACGAACCTGGAAATGTCGTTGTTCATCTTCATTACCCTCAAATTGATGCTGAATAGCTCTTTCATAACCCATATTACGCATCCTCTTTACAATTTCCTCAATTTCAGTTTTGAATTGTTCTATGTTTTGCCAAACTGGATAATCTCTATCCTCAGGTAAGATTAAATCTACTAAACACTTATAAGGATGATTTGGACTACTTATTCTTTTAATAGAATAAATAAAATTATTGTCTTCAATTTCGATCCAATCTATCTCATCAACCCACTGAATATCCCACTCATCAGCTAATAACTGAAAAGCATCTTTTATATCTAAAAGTTCATCATCATCGTACTCTGAGTTTTCAAATAAATTATATGGTTTTAAGTGTTTCATTAAGAGTATATATATTATTTGTATTTCCAGATAAAACCACCAGCACTCTGACATTTACTTTTACAACAACTTCTGATTGTAGAATCATTTGTTTTAGTAGCCAAAGAAGCTTGTCTTATATTCTCAAATTCTCCAATATAATTCATATCTAAATCATATTGTAATACTACCTTTCTATTTTTATATTGTGGTGGTGTTAAATCACCTTCAAATCTCCAGATGAATCCACCTACTGCTACAACTTTGTGATGGCAACATTTGGAAATGTTTACACTTAAAAATCCAGTATTTTTTTCAGCATTGTTAATTGATGGAAAAACTTGTATCAGATTCATGTCTTTATCGTATTGATAAACTCTTTTACTATCTTGAATTAAGATATCTTGTAGTTTTTGTTCAGGTGTTTTAGAATCTTCATATCTCTTGTTAGCAATTCTTAACTTTTCTCTTTCTTTTGGATTTTCAAATCTTTCTTTTGACTTTTTACTCAAAATATTTTTTACCTCTTGTGTTAAAATAGTTTTTATTTTTCGATTCTTGGCACTTTCTGCCATTTTATTTCTGGTCTCTTCTGACATCTTCTTGTTTTTATTGCCACCAGTTGCCATATTTGTTAATTCACAACCAAGTGACTTAAAATGGTCAATATAATAGATTTCTCTTTGGCAAGCTTCATCATAAGTTGATATATTTTCTTCAACTGATTCAATTATTGGCTTTAATCCTTGTTTTTTTAATTTCTTAATCCAAAAGATTTTATGTGATTTACCTGGTTCGTTAATATGAGATTTTAATCTCAACTTCAAATCATTAAAAGTTAATCCAATATATCTGATTCTATCATCAGTCGGATCAATAAGTTTGTAAATAGTATATTTAATTATTTCCATATACTATATATTAAAAAACTTAACTCCTCCTGGTCATTTTTACAAGTTTTGTCTTCGTCCGCTTGAGTCCGCAGAATCCTTGCCGCCCATAAACTCTACTTCTTTATCATGTAAAAAAAACTTGAGTCACTTTGACCTTTTATTTCCTCCTCTACCTCTTTAATTTCCTCATTTCCTTGAGTGATCATATCAGTATAGTTGATTTTGATTCCACCGGGTAAGGATGCGTCGTACCGACCAGTCAAATTACCATATTGTTTTTTAGCCCAACCGGTAACATATTTAACAAAAAGATCATCTTTAAACAGATATTCTGGAAGTATTTGAGCATAACCTTCCATAACAACATCATATTTAACATCGGTCAAAATATTCAATCTATGTTGAAGTGCGTTGAATTGGTATTTAAGTGTATATTTATTCAATTGATTCATCATATCTGACATAGAATCAAGAATAGTTTTATAAACACCTAAATCACCAATAGTTGTCACGTAAGATGAGAGGTAAGGTTGGTTAGTTACACCTAAGTTTACGGAAAGGTTAGGTGTGTTGATACCTAATTGAAATAGTGATGAGTTTCTAACTTCGTATAAATAAGTAACGGATTGAATTTCACAAGGAACATTAACATAACGATATTTAGTGAATTCTTCTGTAAAGAAA
>Ga0172367_10005044_pt1 | contig 16105 bp, 16 predicted proteins | sample Lak10m_FD_114542 | JGI IMG/M metagenome (GOLD analysis project Ga0172367, IMG submission 114542) | Freshwater microbial communities from Kabuno Bay, South-Kivu, Congo - kab_022012_10m | ecosystem: Environmental > Aquatic > Freshwater > Lake | place: Democratic Republic of the Congo: South-Kivu...
TCCCGCGTTCCTGACCGCCTCGACGGCCGCGCGGCCATCGCCGACCAGCGTCACGTCGGCGCCGGCCTCGACCAGCGTGTCGCGCAGCATCATCTGGTTGAGCGGGTTGTCTTCCGCAACCAGCAGCGAGAATCCCTGCAAGGGCTGGTCGGCCGGGGCGGGCGCCTCCATGGCAGCCTCCACGCCCGTGTTGGCGGCGTCGGATGGCGCGGGAACGAAAGGCAGGTAGAACTCGAAGGTACTGCCCTTGCCGATTTCGCTCTGCACGCGAATGTCGCCGCCCATCAGTTCGGCGAGCCGCTTGCTGATGGCGAGTCCCAGTCCCGTGCCGCCATAGCGGCGCGTCGTCGAACCATCGGCCTGCTGGAAGGGATTGAAGAGCTGCTCGATCTGCTGGGGCGTCATGCCGATACCGGTATCCCAGACCCGGAAGACCAGCCGGCTGCCGCGCAACGCGACCGCGAGCGCGATGGTGCCGGTTGCGGTGAACTTCACCGCGTTCGAGAGCAGGTTGAGCAGCACCTGCCCCATGCGCAGTGCGTCGCCCATGCAGGCATGCGGCAGGTGCGGCATGCGCTCGACGATGAGTTCGAGGCCCTTGCCTTGCGCCCGGTCGCGAATCAGGTCGATCGCCTGTTCGACGAGGCTGTCGAGATTCACCGTCGCATGTTCGATCATGAGCCTGCCGGCTTCGATCTTGGAAAAATCGAGGATTTCGTTGATCACGCCGAGCAGCTGGTTGCCGGAAGACAGAATCCGTTCGAAGGCATTGCGCGCCTTAGTCGCATCCTGGGAATGGCGCAGGCCGATCTGCGCGAAACCGAGCACGCCGTTGAGCGGCGTGCGGATCTCGTGGCTCATGTTGGCGAGGAACTCGCGCCGCACGCGCGCAAGATCCTCCGCCGCGACGAGTGCTTCCTCGCGCGCCGCCGCCGCCGCGCGCTGCTGGCTGATATCCACGAAGCTGATCACCACGCCCTCGACCTGGCCTGCCTGGATCATCGGGTGCGCCGCGTACATCACCGGCACCGCGTGGCCGTCGGCATGCCAGTAGACCTCGCTGTCGACGCGCACCGCGTTACCGGAATGCAAGGCGCCATGCGATGGGCACGCGTCCTCCGGATAGGGCGTGCCATCCGGCCGGCTGTGATGGAACAGCGCATGGGCGCCCCGGCCGATCACCTGCTCGGCGGAGTAACCCAGCAGCGCGCACGCCGCCGGATTGATGAAGGTAATCCGGCCTTCCCGATCGATGCCGTAAAGCCCGTCGGCGCTCGACTGCAGGATGTGGCTGGCCCGCGCCTCGGTTTCGTACAGGGCTTCCGTCCGCTGCACCACCAGGTCTTCGAGGTGATGGCGATGACGGTCCAGTTCGTCCTCGGCCTGCTTTTCTGCGGTGATGTCCTCATAGATGCCCAGCACGCCGATCGTCCGGCCCTGCGGGTTGCGCAGGGGTGCCTTGGAGGTGCGCAGCCAGATCTGGCGGCCATCCGGCGTCGTCTGCGGCTCCTCGTAACCGAGCTTGGACTGGCCGGATGCCATGACGGAACGGTCATCGGCACGATACAGTTCCGCCTGTTGCGCCCAGCCCATCTGGAAATCGTCACGGCCGACCACTTCTTCCGAACTGGCCTTGCCGGCATCGCGCGCGAAGGCGGGGTTGCAGCCCAGATAGCGCAAGTCGAGATCCTTCCAGAACACCCGGACGGGCACCGTATCGACGATCGTCTGCAGGATGTTGCGCGATTCGCCGAGTGCGCCATTGAGCCGCTGCTCGGTTTCCGCCATCCGTTCCGCCAGCAGTGCCTCGTTGCTGCTGGCCAGCGCATTGAGCAGATGCGTCAACAAGGCCAGACTGGGCGGCGCGACGATCGCGGCGGTTACCAGGCCCGTCAGCACGTAGTCCCAGGTCACCGCGCCTTTGAGCAGATAGCTCATCGCCGAGACGATGCCGATGGCACACACGATCGTCACCGTAGCGATCAGGCCCCACAACCGCATTCCCTTGACACGCAGCAGGAAGGCAATGGCTGATGAATTTTCGCTGGAACCCATGCTGGAGTGGACATAACTAAAGTTGCGATTTGATTCTACCCTTGGCATTCACGAACATGCCATGAATATATGCATGCGAAGAACACCCTCCAAGATGGATAAAATGACCGACTGAGATCAAGGGAACCCATACCATGCAGCAAACCGAAAACCTCAATATTGAAACTTTCGACGCCATGCCGACGCCGGAAGAAATCCACGCCCGCGTGCCGCTCAGCGAGACGGCCGAAAAGACGGTTGTGGCGGGACGGCGCGCCATCGAGGCGATCCTCGACCGGCGCGACCCGCGCCTGCTCGTCGTCGTCGGCCCCTGCTCGATCCACGATCCGGTGGCCGGACTCGATTACGCGCGCCGCCTGAAAGCCCTGGCGGAAGAGGTTGCGGATACCCTGCTGCTGGTGATGCGCGTCTATTTCGAAAAGCCGCGCACCGCGACGGGCTGGAAGGGCTACATCAACGATCCGCGCATGAATGACAGCTTCGAGGTTGAGGAAGGCATGCAAAAGGCGCGCGAATTCCTGCTCGCCCTCAATGAGCTCGGCATGCCGGCCGGTACCGAGGCGCTCGACCCGATTTCGCCGCAATACCTCGGCGACCTGATCGCCTGGACGGCCATCGGCGCGCGCACCTCGGAATCCCAGACGCACCGCGAGATGTCGTCGGGCCTGTCGACGCCGGTCGGTTTCAAGAACGGCACCGACGGCTCGGTCGAGGCCGCGGTCAACGCGATCCTCTCCGCCTCGAAGCCGCACAGCTTCCTCGGCATCAACATGCAGGGGCGCACCTCCGTCGTGCGCACCCATGGCAACCGTTACGGCCATCTCGTGCTGCGCGGCGGCGGCGGCCGGCCGAACTACGATTCGGTCAGCGTCGCGATCGCGGAACAAGCCCTCGTCAAGGCAAAGCTGCCGCAGAACATCGTCGTCGACTGTTCGCACGCCAACAGCTACAAGAATCCGGACCGCCAGCCGCTGGTGATGCACGACGTGGTGAACCAGATCCGCCTCGGCAACAAGTCGATCATCGGCCTGATGATCGAGAGCAACCTCGAGGCCGGCAACCAGCCGATCCCCGCCGATCTGGCCCAGTTGAAGTATGGCTGCTCGGTGACCGACGCCTGCGTCGATTGGCCAACCACGGAAAAGATGCTGCGCGAGGCCTACGCCATCCTGCGCGGCCCGCTGGCCGGGCGTGCCGGCCGCGACGAAAGGAATGCCGCCTGATGCTGACACTGATCAAGCCCTTCCGCGGTTTGCGGCCCGCTCCCGGGCGAGCCGCCGAAATCGCCGCGCCGCCCTATGACGTGCTCTCCAGTGACGAAGCGCGGGAACGCGCGGCAGGCAAGCCCTGGTCCTTCCTGCACATCTCCAAGCCGGAAATCGACCTGCCGGCCGACATCGATCCCTGCGACCCCGCCGTCTATGCGAAGGCGGCTGAAAACCTCGGCCGCATGATCGCGGCTGGCGTGCTGACACGCGATGCCGCGCCCTGCTACTACGCCTATCGCCTCAGGATGGGATCGCACGAGCAGACCGGACTCGTGGCCGTCGCCGCCGTGCCCTGCTACGACAACAACCGCATCAAGAAGCACGAGTTCACGCGCCCCGACAAGGAAGACGACCGCGTGCGCCAGATCGAGGCGATCAATGCCCAGACCGGCCCCGTGCTGCTCGCCTATCCGGCGTCGCAGTCCGCCGACGAACTGATTGCCGCCATTGCCCAGGGCGAACCCGCGGCCGATGTCACCGCCGCCGATGGCATCCGCCACCAGATCTGGGTCTGCGCCGACGCGGAGAAAATCGCCGCGATCACCCGCTGCTTCGACGGCATGGAAGCGCTCTACATCGCCGATGGCCACCACCGTTCGGCGGCCGCTTCGCGCGTCGCCGCCGCGCGCCGCCAGGACGACGTCGAACTTTCCTCCGATTACTTTCTTTCGGTCATTTTCCCGCACCAGCAGATGCAGATCCTCGACTACAACCGCGTGGTCAAGGATCTCAATGGTCTGTCAGCCGACGAATTCCTCGCCCGCCTCGGCGAAAAGTTCCTCGTCTCACCGAGTTGCACTGCCGTGAAGCCAGCCTGCCCCGGCGAGATTGGCCTCTACCTGTCCAAACGCTGGTACCGGCTCAACATCGACCCGCAACTGCTCAGCCACGACCCGGTCGCCGGCCTCGACGTCTCGCTGCTCTCCGACCATGTACTCGGCCCGATCCTCGGCATTACCGACCTGCGCCGTGACAAGCGCATCGATTTCGTCGGCGGCATGCGCGGACTCGCCGAACTCGAGAAACGCGTCGACTCGGGTGAAATGGCCGCCGCCTTCGCCATGTATCCGACGCGCATGAACCAGCTGATGGCTGTCGCCGACAGCCATCAGGTCATGCCGCCGAAATCGACCTGGTTCGAGCCCAAGCTTGCCGACGGCCTGGTTTCGCATATACTTGACTAATTCTTTAGTTATACAGTAGGACTTTAGGCGCTTTCGCACCACAAGTCCCGCGATATCGAGGCAGGAGAGAGGTGCATGGCCGCGGAGCCGCAAGCGCAGGCAGAACTTGAACAACTCCGGCAGGAACTGGGCGAGCGCGAAAGCGAAATCGCCCTCTTGCTGGAAACCAGCCAGGTGATCGGTAGCGAACTCGACCTGGATACCGTTTTCGCGGCGATCGCCGAGAGCGCCCGCCGGCTGATCAAGGCTGACACGGTGCTTGTGCCGCTACTGAGCGCCGACAAGAGCACATACACCTATCGCGCCGGAGTCGGGGCTAATGCTGCCGAGATTCTCGGCCAGACGCTGCCCATCGAGCTCGGCCTGTGCGGCTGGGTGTTGCGGCACCAGCGTCCCTGGTGGCATGGCGCCCTCGACGAACTCAACGCCGAGGAACGCAATCTGTGGGAGCACGAAGCAGGCACCGTGCTGCTCGTTCCCCTCATCGGCCACCGCAATTTTCTCGGCGGACTCGCCGGCATCAACAAGCAGGGTGGCGGAGATTTCACGCAGCGCGATCTCAACTTGCTGCAGTTGTTTGCCGCGCAGGCCGCAATCGCCATCGAGAACGCCATGGCGATGCAAACCGCCGAATTCGCCCGCCGCGAGGCCGAAGCCCATCAGATCGAACTGCAGCGCCTGAACAAGCGACTCAACGCCGCCAATCTGCAACTCGAGCAGCTGTCCCTGTTCGACGCCCTGACCGGCCTGCCCAACCGCACCCTCTTCCGGGATCGCGTGCAACATGAAATCGAGGTCGCGCAAGTTTCCCGAACGCATCTCGCGATCCTGCTGATCGACCTCGACAAGTTCCAGGACATCAACAACAGCTACGGCCAGGAGACCGGCGATGCGCTGCTGAAGGCCGTGGCTATCCTGCTGGAAGGCATGCTGAAGACCGGCAGCACGCTCAGTCGGGTTTCCGGCGACGAGTTCGCCGCCCTGATCTGCGATGTCGATGCCGATGCTGCCGTCGCACTTGCGCGCTCCATGACTGAAAGGCTGGCGGCCGGCGTGGTGGCGGACGACCATGCCATTGCCCTCGGTGCCAGCGTCGGCATCGCGATATTCCCGGGACACGGCAACAACCTCAGCATCCTCATGAAAAGCGCGGACCTGGCAATGAACAGCGCCAAGGAGGAGCACAGCGGCGTATGCGTCTACGACCCGGCGCGTGACGCCAGCAAGGAAAGCCGCTTCGCCCTGACCCAGCATTTGCGCGAAGCGCTCGACCGCGAGGAATTCACCCTCTTCTACCAGCCCAAGCTCGACCTGGCCAGCGGACGCATCACCGGCTGCGAAGCCCTGGCCCGCTGGCCACATTCCCAGCGCGGCATGGTGCCGACCGAAATGTTCATCTCCGCGCTGGAGCAGACCAACCTGATGCTGCCCTTCACGCGCTGGGCCATCCGCACCGCCCTGCTCCAGCAGCAGGCGTGGCGCCAGCGGGGCTGGGACATCGACATCGCGGTGAATGTCCCGCCGGTCGTGCTGATGAACCCCGAATTCCTCGATCTGCTGGCCACCGATACGCCAGCGGACGGACTGACGCTCGAAATTACCGAGAACCTCTTTCTGGGCGACCTGGAACGATTGGCCACGGTCGTGGCACGCATCCACGCACTGGGTTTCACCCTCTCGATCGACGACTTCGGCACCGGCTATTCATCCCTGCAACGCCTGCGCCAGACCGCTGTGAGCGAAATCAAGATCGATCGCTCGTTCATCATGTGCATGCTGGACAACAAGGACGATGCGGTGATCGTCCATTCGACCATCGAACTCGCCCACAACCTCGGACTGCGGGTGGTCGGCGAAGGCGTGGAGAACGCCGAAACGCTGGCGCAACTGCAACTCCTCGGTTGCGACAGCGTGCAGGGCTATCACATCTGCCGACCCCTGCCACCCGCAGGCGTCGAGGAATTCATGGCACGCACGGCCTGGCCGCCGCAGCTGCTCGCCGCGACACGAGCGCAGGCCTGAAGAATAAAGAATCGCTCAGAGCGTTTTCAGCGCGGCAGCGTAATCCGGCTCGTCGGCGATTTCTCCAACCAGCTGGCTGTGCAGCACCTTGTTATTCTCGTCCAGCACCACCACGGCACGCGCGGTCAGTCCGGCCAGCGGACCTTCGGCCATTTTGACGCCCCAGGCGGACATGAACTCGGGGTGGCGGAAGGTCGACAGGTGGGCGACGTTCTTGAGGCCCTCGGTCGCGCAGAAGCGCCCGGCGGCGAAGGGCAGGTCGGCGGAAATCACCAGCACGACTGCGTTGTTCAGTGCAGCGGCCTTCTCGTTGAACTTGCGCGTCGAGGTCGCGCAGGTCGGCGTATCAAGGCTCGGCACGATGTTCAATACCTTGCGCTTGCCAGCGTAATGCGCGAGCGTGACGTCGGCCAGTTCGCCAGTGGTCAGGGTCAGCGCGGGTGCGGTACTGCCGACGGCGGGCAGCATGCCATCGACGCGGCAGGGATTGCCTCTCAGGGTAACGGTCGTCATGGGGTTTCTCCTGTTGTGGGTGGGTAGTTATTCAGGCGTGGCAATACGGCCCGCGCATTCTTTGTGGTTGCCGCGGCGATATCCCCCAGCGGCAGGTGGCGCAATTGTGCCAGCGTTGCGGCGATTGGCAAGAGGTCGGCCGGGGTATTCCTGCCGCCGTTCCTCCAGGCCGGCGGAATGTCCGGTGCATCGGTTTCCAGCACGATGCCATCGAGCGGCAGGGTCGCCGCGAGGTCGCGAATGCGTTTGGAACCTGTGAAAGTCATCGCCCCGCCGAAGCCAAGCTTGAAGCCCAGCTTGATGAAAGCCGCCGCCTGCTCGCGGCTGCCGTTGAAGGCATGCGCAATACCACCTGGCACCGGGTTCTCGCGCAGGCATTTGAGGATCGGGTCGATCGCCTTGCGCACATGCAGCAGCACCGGCAGATCGAACTCGCGCGCGATCTTCAGTTGTTCGACGAAATAGAACAACTGCTGCGCATCGTCGCGCGGCCCATTGTCACCATCATGCCGGTCGAGGCCGATCTCGCCGATGGCGACCGCCGGTTCGCGGCGCAGCGTGGCGCGCAGCGCATCGAGATCTTCCGGCCGCGCGCGGTCGACATAGAGCGGATGGATGCCGTAGGCCGGCACGCAGCCGGGATACTCGCGACAGACGCTGGCGACCGCACCGAAGTTGGCGCGCTCGACTGCCGGTACTACGATTTTTGCGAGTGCCGTCCCGCCAGCGCCGACTTTTGCGGCCCGATACACCGCAGAGCGATCGGCATCGAACTCGGCCGCATCGAGATGGCAGTGCGTATCGACGAGGTCTATGGCTTTTTCCACGGCGCGGTCGTCAGGCCGAGGCTCTTCCAGACCTGCATGCCGCCGCGATACCACTTGAGCTTGCGGGCCGGGTAGCCCAGCGCCAGCAGTTGTTTGATGTTCGTTGGCGACTGGCCGCACCACGGCCCGTTGCAATAGAACACCAGCGTTTTGGCATTTTCGAAGTTCCACAGCGGACCGGAACGACTCGCCCCGAATTGCAGTTCGAGGATGGCGGCGATCGCCTCGGGATCGGCATGGGCCGGATGGAGTTTCTCCCAACGCACATGGATCGCGCCGGGAATGATGCCGGAACGCACCAGCCAATCGTCGTCCCGCGAATCGATGACCAGCACGCCATCATCGCGGCGGGTGATCTTCTGCAGGTAGTCGAGCACTTCCAGTTCGCCGATGGTCTCGACGCCCGGCGCGAGATGCATCGGCTGGATGCAGTACGGCGGACAGGGCCGCGAAGTCATCGCGAAGTCCGGATCGATCTGGGCGAAGTTGTCCGGATCGCGCTGGACGCGTACGAGCTTGCCATCGTGCATCACGTCGAGATAGGGCTGCTGCGCGGTGATGCCGACCGGCTGGTCGGCGGCAAACACAGCCGAGGCACACAGCAGCAGGAACGCCAGCGGAGCAGAATTATTCGACTTCATCGATCCAGGCCTGCTGGATGGCTTCGAGCTTCTTCTCGCCGCAATGGCTCTCATTTTCCTCGAAGCCGGGCAGTTCCATCGTCCAGCGCATCAGGTCGACGAAATTGAGCGCCGTGGGATCGACCTCGGGATGGCGCTCGGCTAGTTCGATCGCGATATCAAGGCTGTCGGTCCATTTCATTTCTTTGCATGTCCTTCCTTGGCCATGTTGATCGTGTATTTCGGAATTTCGACCACCAGCGGCGTTTCCCCGATCAAAGCCTGACAAGAGAGGCGCGAGGTCGGCTCCAGCCCCCAGGCCTTGTCGAGCAAATCCTCCTCCACTTCGTCGGCTTCATCAAGCGATTCGAAACCTTCGCGGATCACGACATGGCAGGTGGTGCAGGCGCAGGACTTCTCGCAGGCATGCTCGATCTCGATCTCGTTCTCGAGCAGGGCGTCGCAGATCGACGTGCCGGGCGCGGCGTCGATCACCGCGCCTTCCGGACATAACTCGACATGCGGCAGTACGATGATTTGCGTCATAACTGATCCATTTCCTCAATCTTCTTGCCGGCCAGCGCGCGTTGCACGCTCTGGTTCATGCGGCGCGCCGCGAACTCGGCGGTCCCCTTGGACAAGGCATCCAGCGCCGCGTCGATCGCGCGGCGATCGTCGCCGACCAGCACGCTTTTCAACTTCGCGAGGCAGTTGTCGATATGGGCACGCTCGAGCGTCGACAGCAGGTGCGCATCCTCCTTCAGGGCCGACTGCACCGCCTCGGCCAGGCGCTGCGCCTCGACCTGCGCCTCGCGCAAAGCGCGCCGGAAGGCGTCGTCCGAGGCATGCGTGAAGCTGTCCTTGAGCATCGCGGCGATCTCGTCGTCGGACAGGCCATACGAAGGTTTCACCTCGATGTGCGCTTCGTGGCCGGTGGTCTGCTCGCGCGCATGCACCGACAGCAGGCCGTCGGCATCGACCTGGAAGGTCACGCGGATGCGCGCCGCGCCCGCCACCATCGGCGGGATCCCGCGCAGTTCGAAGCGCGCCAGGCTGCGGCAGTCGGAAACCAGCTCGCGCTCGCCCTGCACCACATGCAACGCCATCGCGGCCTGGCCGTCCTTGAAGGTGGTGAAGTCCTGCGCCCGCGCGATCGGAATGGTCGAATTGCGCGGGATGACTTTCTCGACGAGGCCGCCCATCGTTTCCAGGCCAAGCGACAAGGGAATCACGTCGAGCAGCAGCCAGTCGTCGCCGGCCGCGCGGTTGCCGGCCAGCAGGTTGGCCTGGATCGCCGCGCCGAGCGCCACGACCTTGTCGGGATCGAGGTTGTTGAGCGGTTCGCAGCCGAAGAAATCCTCGACCGCTTTCTGGATCTGCGGCATGCGCGTCGCGCCGCCGACCATGACCACGCCGGCAATCTCGTCGGGCGACAGGCCGGCGTCGCGCAGCGCCTTGCGCGTCGGCCCCAGGGTCTTGTGCACGAGGGTGTGGGTGATCTCGGTAAAGATCGCCGTCGTCAGCTTGAGATCGACGAACTCGCCGGTGGAAAGATGCGCAACGACCGGTGCTTCACCATGCGTCGTCAGGAACTCCTTGGCCTCGCGCGCGCGGATCTGCAGCAGGCGCACGTCCTGATGCGACAGCGGGGCCAGCTTGGCCTGTTCGATGATCCAGCAGAACACGCGGTGGTCGAAATCGTCGCCGCCGAGCGCCGAATCGCCGCCGGTGGCGAGTACCTGGAACACACCCTTCGAGAGCTTCAGGATCGAAATGTCGAATGTGCCGCCGCCGAGATCGTAGACGGCATAAATGCCTTCGGCCGCATTGTCGAGGCCGTAGGCGATCGCCGCCGCCGTGGGCTCGTTTAGGAGGCGCAGGACATTGAGGCCGGCCAGTCGCGCGGCGTCCTTGGTCGCCTGCCGCTGGGCATCGTCGAAGTAGGCCGGCACGGTGATCACCGCGCCGGTGAGCGCACCACCGAGCGAGAGTTCGGCCCGCTCGCGCAGCGCACGCAGGATGTCGGCCGAAATTTCGACCGGACTTTTCACGCCCTGCGCCGTATTCAGCTTGACCATGCCCGCCGCCTCGACAAAATCGTAGGGCATGGTCTCAATGTGCTCGATGTCCTCGATACCGCGTCCCATGAAGCGCTTGACCGAGACGATGGTGTTGCGCGGATCGGCGGCTTGCTGCGCCTGCGCGTCGTAGCCGACCGCGACCTTGCCATCCTCGCCATAGCGCACGATCGAGGGGAGCAAGGGACGGCCAAGCTCGTCGTTGAGCACGATGGCCATGCCGCTGCGCACGGTGGCAACCAGCGAGTTGGTCGTGCCGAGGTCGATGCCGATCGCTAGCCGGTGCTCGTGGGGGGCGGCCGACTGGCCGGGTTCGGATATTTGTAGCAGTGCCATGATTTTCGTGTGTCGGTAACGCGCGCGCGCGGCGGCGTTCAGGTTTCCAGAACTTCCAGCGCGTCGCCGATTTCGTGCAGCAATTTTTCCTGGAACATGAGTTGCCGCACCAGTTCCCCGGCGCGGCCATGATCGCCCGCATCGAGCGAGGTCTGCAGTGTCACGTACTCCGCGCGAATTTCTTTTTTCAGCCGACGATGCAGTGCGTCGAGCGTATCGACGTCACCGCTGTCCTTCGCGTCGGCTACCGCCTCGCGCAGTTCCATCTGTGCCATCAGGAACTCGACCGGCATTGCGGTATTCGTTTCGAGCCGCACGTCATGACCGGCCAGTTCGAGCAGGTAGCGCGCCCGCTTGAGCGGATCCTTGAGCGTCAGATAGGCCTCATTGACGCGCGTCGCCCATTGCATCGCCATGCGCTGCTCGGCAGCGGAAAGATGCGCATGCTTGTCCGGATGCACTTGCGCCTGGATGTCGCGATACAACCATTCCAGACGATCCACATCCAGCGCCTGCCGGCGCGGCAACTCGAACAGCGCGAAGAAATCCCGATTCGGGTCGAACGCCGTCATTTCACGTTGAAGCTCTCGCCGCAGCCGCACTGGTCCTTGACGTTCGGATTGTTGAACTTGAAGCCTTCATTCAGCCCTTCCTTGGCGAAGTCGAGCTCGGTGCCGTCCAGGTAGGGCAGGCTCTTCGGATCGACCAGCACCTTGAGGCCGTGACTTTCGAACACGATGTCCTCGGGGTCGGCGCTGTCCGCGAACTCGAGCTTGTAGGCCATGCCCGAGCAGCCGGAGGTCTTCACGCCGAGACGGATACCGATGCCTTTGCCGCGCTTGGCGATGTACCGGGATACGTGCTGCGCGGCTGCTTCACTCATGGTTACCGACATGACATCACTCCGCGTGCTTTTTCTTGTAGTCGGCGACGGCCGCCTTGATGGCGTCCTCGGCGAGAATCGAGCAGTGGATCTTCACCGGCGGCAGCGCCAGTTCCTCGGCGATCTGCGTATTCTGGATCGCCAGCGCCTGGTCGAGGGTCTTGCCCTTGACCCACTCGGTGACCAGCGAGGAGGAAGCGATCGCCGAGCCGCAGCCATAGGTCTTGAACTTGGCGTCCTCGATGACGCCGTCCTTGCCAACCTTGATCTGCAGCTTCATCACGTCGCCGCAGGCCGGCGCGCCGACCATGCCGGTCGCCACGCCCTCCTCGTCCTTGGCGAACGAGCCGACGTTGCGGGGATTTTCATAGTGGTCGATGACCTTGGTGCTGTAAGACATGTTGCGACTCCTTTAGTGTGCGGCCCACTGCACGGTGTTGAGATCGATGCCGTCCTTGTACATTTCCCACAGCGGGGAAAGCTCGCGCAGCTTGCCGAGCTTGTCGTGGAGCAGCTTGCAGGTGAAATCGATTTCCTCCTCGGTCGTGAAGCGGCCGAGGGTGAAGCGGATCGAGCTGTGCGCCAGTTCGTCGGAACGGCCCAGCGCGCGCAGCACGTAGGAAGGCTCGAGCGAGGCGGAAGTGCAGGCCGAGCCCGACGACACGGCGATGTCCTTGATCGCCATCAGCAGCGACTCGCCCTCGACGAAGTTGAAGCTGATGTTGAGGTTGTGCGGCACGCGCTGCTCGAGATCGCCGTTGACGTAGGTTTCCTCGATGTCCCGGACGCCCTTGAGCAGGCGGTCGCGCAGCATGCGGATGCGCTCGTTCTCGGTGGCCATTTCCTCGCGGGCGAGGCGGAAGGCTTCGCCCATGCCGACGATCTGGTGCGTCGGCAGCGTGCCGGAACGCAGGCCGCGCTCATGGCCGCCGCCGTGCATCTGCGCCTCGAGGCGAATACGCGGCTTGCGCCGCACGTAGAGGGCGCCAATACCCTTGGGGCCATACGTCTTGTGCGCCGAGAAGGACATCAGGTCGACCTTGAGTTTGGCGAGGTCGATGGGCATCTTGCCGGTCGCCTGCGCGGCATCGACGTGGAAGATCGTGCCGTTGGCGCGGCAGATCTCGCCCAGTTCGGCGAGCGGCTGGATCACGCCGATCTCGTTGTTGACCGCCATCACCGAAGCGACCACGGTGTCCTTGCGCAGCGCCGCCTTGAACTGTTCGACCGTGATCAGGCCATTTTCCTGCGGGACGAGGTAGGTCGCCTCGAAGCCCTGCCGCTCCAGGTCCTTGACCGTGTCGAGCACCGCCTTGTGCTCGGTGGCGACGGTGACGATGTGCTTGCCCTTGGTCGCGGCGTAGAAATGCGCGGCACCCTTGATCGCGAGGTTGTCCGACTCGGTCGCGCCCGAGGTCCAGATGATTTCCTTCGGATCGGCATTGACGAGGGCGGCGACCTGCTCGCGCGCCTCCTCGACGGCCTTTTCCGCTTCCCAGCCGAAGGCGTGGGAACGCGAAGCCGGGTTGCCGAATTTCTCGACGAGATAGGGAATCATCTTGTCGGCCACGCGCGGATCGACCGGGGTCGTCGCCGAGTAGTCGAGATAGATGGGCAATTTCAGCATATTGTCGTACTCCGGTTCAGCCGGCCACCATTGAAGACAATGAGGTCAGCGCTTGCAGTTGAGAAACGGTGGCGGAGAAGGCGCGCAGGAAGGCCGCGACATCTTCCGCCGTGTTGGCAGTGCCCAGACTGACGCGCACGGCACCGCGCGCAAATTCGGGCGCGATCCCCATGGCCAGCAGGACGTGGGAGGGCTCGGGATTGGCGGCGGAGCAGGCCGCCCCGCTCGCCACGGCGAAGCCGGCCCGATCGAGCTTCGCCACCAGCGTCTCGCCATCGATCCCGGGCAGCGCGAAATAAACGGTATTGGGCAGGCGCTCGGCATGCGCGGCGAAGATCGTCGCGCCCCGTGCGACGAGGCCGCGTTCGAGGCTGCCGCGCAGCTGGCGCAGGCGCAGCGTGGCGTCTGCCAGCCGAGCCACGGCGAGTTCGCACGCCAGGCCGAAACCGACGATGGCCGGCACGTTCTCGGTGCCGGAACGCAAACCGCGCTCGTGGCCGCCCCCGTCGATCAGTGGCGCGAGGTCGACGCGCTTGTCGATGACCAGTGCGCCCGCGCCCTTCGGGCCGCCAAGCTTGTGGGCAGACAAGGTCAGCGCATGCACGCCGGCGGCATTGAGTGCGCGAAAGTCGATCGGCAGCTTTCCCACTGCCTGTACCACGTCACTGTGGAACCATGCCCGTCCCTGGGTAATGCTCGCGGCTTGCGCTGCGAGCGCCGCGATATCCTGCACGGCGCCGGTTTCGTTGTTCGCCAGCATGACCGACACCAGCGCGGGCTGCTCCGCCAGCGCCGCATGAAAGTCGGCGCTGGCGAGACGGCACTCGCCATCCACGGCGACTTCCCGCAACTGCCAGCCCGACCGGCGCAGAGCCTGGGCCGGCACGCGCACGCAGGGATGCTCGATGGCCGAAATGGCCACGGTGCCGGCTGGCAGATGCGCCGCCGCGCCCTTGATGAAGAGGTTGTTCGCCTCCGACCCGCCGCTGGTGAAAATCACTTCGGTCGGATGCGCGCCCACCGCATGGGCCACGCGTTGCCGCGCCGCGTCCAGCGCGCGCCGCGCCGCGCGGCCATACTCGTGCCGACTCGACGCATTGCCGTACTGCTGCGCGAAATACGGCAGCATGGCTTCCAGCACGGCCGGCATGACCGGCGTGGTGGCGTTATGGTCAAGATAAGTCGGCGCAAACATGGAGGTCCTGGGCTCAGGCCGTCGCCATCACCGGGATGCGGCGTGCCGGGGCTTTGCCGACGGCCACCGGTTGCGCTGTGTCGGCGCAGCCCTTGACGCCTTGCTGGCGCACGAGGTGATCGAGATTCACCGAGCTCAGGTACTCGTGCATGCGGGCGTTGAGGCTCATCCAGAGATCGTGCGTCATGCAGGGGTGATCGTCGTGGCAATTGCCGCGACCGCCACAGCTCGTGGCGTCGAGCGGCTCGTCGACGGCGCTGATGATGTCGGCCACCGACACCGCCGCCAGCGGCTTGGCCAGGGTGTAGCCGCCACCCGGCCCGCGCGTGCTCGCCACCAGATGGTTGCGGCGCAGCTTGCCGAACAACTGCTCGAGATAGGAAAGGGAAATGTTCTGGCGCTCGGCAATGCCGGCCAGCGTCACCGGGCCCGCGTGCTGGCGCAGGGCCACGTCGATCATCGCCGTTACCGCAAAACGTCCTTTGGTCGTCAGTCTCATGGGTGTTACCTCGTCAGGATCGCTACTTAAGGAAGGGCAGCCTGTTTTCCGACTGTTGTTGCGAAGATATAGTTCCCGAGTTATTTAGTCAACTACTAAGCCCGTTTTTATTCCACTATTTTTGACAGGTGATTCGGATCGAACTTGTCCGCCACGGCGGCATCGTCCTCGATCGACACACCGGCATGCTCCATGGTCTTGAGCAGCACGGCAAGGCGCCGGTCGGTTTCGACTGCATGGTCAAGCAGCCCGTGGATCGCCATCGACACCGGATCGTCCTCGCTGCGCGTCACCGCATAGGCCGAGAAACCAAGGTTCTCCGCCTTCTCCTGCCGAGCCTGGGCCTGCCCCGGCTCGACGATGCGCGCCGGAATGCCAACCGCCGTCGCACCCGGAGGCACTTCGCGCACCACGACGGCGTTCGAGCCGATCTTCGCGCCCGCGCCCACCGTGATCGGGCCCAGCACCTTCGCGCCGGCACCGATGACCACGCCGGGTTCGAGGGTCGGGTGGCGCTTCCCCTTGTTCCAGGACGTGCCGCCGAGCGTCACGCCATGGTAGAGCGTGCAGCCTTCCATGATCACGGCGGTTTCGCCGATGACCACGCCCATGCCATGGTCGATGAACACGCGCTTGCCGATCGTCGCGCCCGGATGGATCTCGATGCCGGAGATGAAGCGCGTGAAGTGCGAAAACAGGCGCGCCAGCCAGCGCAGCCGATGCCCCCACAGCCAGTGGGAAAAACGATGCAACGTCAGGGCATGGAAACCCGGATAGCAGGTCAGCACCTCCCACGTGGAGCGGGCGGCGGGATCGCGCTCGAACACGCAGGCAATATCTTCGCGCAGGCGGGAAAACATGGGAATCAGGGAAGCCTTAATAAATTTAAGGGAATTCTAAAATATTCCCGATAACACCGGTCAACTTAATATCGTTGATGGGAATATCAAGCGCCTCTACTTTACGCGGTGCTGTTTCCCGGTCGGCTGCCGGAACGA
>Ga0172367_10005045_pt1 | contig 16103 bp, 9 predicted proteins | sample Lak10m_FD_114542 | JGI IMG/M metagenome (GOLD analysis project Ga0172367, IMG submission 114542) | Freshwater microbial communities from Kabuno Bay, South-Kivu, Congo - kab_022012_10m | ecosystem: Environmental > Aquatic > Freshwater > Lake | place: Democratic Republic of the Congo: South-Kivu...
AGGGGTGCTGGTGGGCCCGGGCGGGGGTGTGGCGGTGAGAGGTGAAGGCGCGCGGCATTCATGCCGCTTCGGTGTGCGAAGTTCGAGGGTCCTTCGAAAGGGTGGACGCGTTGGGTTGGAGTACGGTGAAGCGGCGTGAACGCCGCGGTCCGGTTCGGAGGGAGGGGCAAGGTTCAATCCCTTGTCCCCAATCTGGGGTGTCGACGTGCGGGGTGGCGTGAGGGCTTCCGGACCGCCTGAAGGCGGAACTCCATACGAAGCCTTGGGACTTTGAGGCCCTCAAGGCAAAGGCCGACAGGGGTGCTGGCGGTTCGGGGGCGGGGGTGTGGCGGTGAGAGGTGAAGGCGCGCGGCATTCATGCCGCTTCGGCGTGCGAAGTTCGAGGGTCTCTCGAAAGGGTGGACGCGTTGGGTTGGAGGATGCTGAAGCGGCGTGAACGCCGCGGTCCTGGGTTTGGGGGGTGGTTGACTTGGGGCTTCCGAAGGCCGGCAGGGGTGCCGGCGCTCCCAGCGGGGGCACGCCGTGTGGGGGCACACGGCCTACAGGGGGCGTGGTGGTTGAGGGGCGGGAGAGGTGGCAGGGATTTAGGCGGTTTCAGGGGCTTGCAGTTTTGGCTTTGCTGGGGTTTTTAGGGAGGACAGAGTGTGTGGATGAACAAACGTGCTTTGGTGACAGGAGCTGGCAGTGGGGTGGGGCGATCGGTTGCGATTCGTCTGGCGACGGAGGGGTGGCGGGTGGTGTTGGTGGGGCGTCGGCGTGAATTATTGGAGGAGACGGTTGAAGCAAGCGGTTTGGAGGCGGGGCGATTTTTGGTTGTGGCGGCGGACGTGGGGTCGGAATCGGCTGTGGAGGGCTTGAGGGCGGAGGTGGAGAAGTGGGTTGGGGGTGTGGATTTGGTGGTGAACGCGGCGGGGACGAACGTGCCGCGGCGCAGTTTGGAGGTGCTCACGTTCAGCGACTTCAAGCTGATGATGGACGCAAATTTGACGGGAGCGTATTTGGTGACGCAGGCGTTTTTGGCGGGGATGAGGGAGCGCGAGAATGGGACGATCGTGAACATCGTCTCGGACGCGGGCAAGCAAGCCAGCCCGAAGGCGGGGCCGGGTTATGTGATGTCGAAGTTTGGCATGGCTGGATTGACGCAAGCTATCAATGCGGAGGAGCGAGGGCGAGGGATTCGGGCGTGCTCGGTTTTTCCTGGCGACATTAACACGCCGATATTGGACAAACGCCCGGCTCCGCCGTCGGCGGAGGCGCGGACGAAGATGTTGCAACCTGAGGACGTGGCGGAGTGCGTGATGTTGGCCGTGAACTTGCCGCCGCGTGCGTTGGTTGAGGAAATTCTGATACGGCCCCGGTGAGGGTTGGGGTCGTTCTGTTAGCGGGGCAGAGTCAGGATGGCGTCGCGCAGTGATTTTTCGATGTAGCGCAGACGATCGTCCTCGTGGATTTTGGATTTTGTTACGGCGTCGACGACGTAGAAGGTGTCGATAGCGCCACCTTTTTCCGTGCAGATTTTAGCGACGATGATATCGAGGCCGAGCTTAGCGAGTTCGCTGGAGATGACGTAGAGCAAGCCGACGCGATCTTCGGTTTCGACTTCGATGAGGGTGTTGGTGTCGGAGGTTTGATTGTCGATACGGATGACGGTGGGGATGAGTTCGTCTCCGACGGGTGCGAAGCGATTTGCAGGGGCTTTACGCTTGCCGAAGAGCGAGCGGAAATCGAAGTCACCGACGAGCGCTTTGCAGAGAACTTTTTCGAACTCCTCGCGTTCTTCTTTGGTGACGAGGGAGCCGGTGCGGGCATCGGTGACGTAGAAGGTATCGAGGATGATCCCATCGCCACGAGTGAAGACTTGGGAGGTGAGAATGTTGAGGCCGACGGAGGTGAAGGAGCCGGCGATTTTGCTGAACAGACCGGCGCGGTCCCAGGTGCAGATTTTGACGACGGAATAGCCGCGATCGCGTTCGACGTGCCAGCTGATGACGGGTTCGAGGGCTTTATCCTCTTCGCCGAGCTGGTAGTGCATGAATCGGTGAGCCTGGCTGAGGTCTGCGACGATTTCCTCTGGAGAATTGACGCGGAAGTAACGTTCGGGGAGGGAGTGGAAGTGGGCGTCGAGCTCGTCGCGGCTGAAGCTGCGGGGTTTGAGGCGGAGCACTTCGGCGGTGAGCAGTTGGCGTTGTTTTTCCTCGAGTTGATGTTCGACGGGGCCATCGGAGAGGAAGTCGCGGGTCTTGTGGTAGAGAGTGAGGAGCAGGCTATCTTTGAAGCCATTCCAGAGATTGTCGCTGGTGCCGAGGGAGTCGGCGAGGGTGTGTAGGGTGAGGATGGATAGGTTTTCGACGGTTTGAATTTGTTCGGCGAAGGCTTTGATGACGGCGGGGTCATCGAGATCTCGGCGTTGGGAGATCTGTGCCATGGTGAGGTGGTTTTCGATGACGATCCGGAGCGTGTGAGCGGAGGCGCCGTCGAGGTGGAGGCGGCGTGCGACATTGATGGCGATGACGCCGCCGAGTTCGGTGTGACTGGTTTCGGGGAAGGCTTTACCGGCGTCGTGGAGGAGCAGAGCGAGGTAGAGCAGGAAAGGACGTTCGAGGTTGCGGAAGATATCGCCGTATTGGGAGAGGGGCGCTTCTTTGGCTTCCCAGACTTGGTCGAGTTTGGCGAGGCAGACGAGGGTATGCTCGTCGGCCGTGTATTGGTGATAGAACTCGTGTTGGACGAGGCAGGTGAGTTTGCCGAACTCGGGGACGTATTTGCCGAGGAAACCGACCTCGTGCATGGCCCGGAGGATGGTGGCGACGTTGCCGCGTTGGTTGAGGATTTCGAGGAAGGTTTGGTGGACGTGTTCGTCGCGGAGGAAGGAGCGATCGACGAGGGAGATTTGGTTCCGGACCATCTGGGCGAGGTCGGGGCTGAGCTCGAGGCCGCGTTGTTGGAGGTGGAGGAAGACGCGCATGAGGCGTCGGGGTTGGTCGCGGAAAACCCTAGGGGAGGAGGGGGAGATGGTGGAGGGGGAGATTTTGAAACCGTCGACGAGCAGGGGTTCTGCGGGTTGGGGTCGACGGCGGTTGAGGATGCCGCGGAGGAAGGGGATGCGAGGGGCGGGTTGAGGGGCGAGGGCGAGGCGTTGTTCGAGGGTGCGAGTGATGAGGTGGAGGTTGCGGAGGTGACGGTAGAGATCCTTCATGAACCGCTCGAGACGGATGCGAGGGGAGCGATCGGTGTAGCCGAGGCCGTGGGCGACGGCGGGTTGGATGCTGCGGGTGAGGACGTCGACGGGGCGGTTGGCTTGGTAGTGCAGTTCGTTGCGGGTGCGGAGGAGGAAGTCGTAGGCGTTGTCGAGTTGGCGTGTTTCGGAGTCGTTGATGAGCTCTTTAGCTTCGAGTTCTTGGAGGGTGCGGGTGCGGTATTTGAAGAAGGCCATCCAGAGGAGATTTTGGTAATCGCGGAGGCCGCCGCAGCCATTTTTGATATTAGGTTCTTGGAGGAGGGCGGAGTTACCGAACTTGGTGCGGCGCGAGATTTGGTCTTTGATTCGGGCTTCGATGTAATCCTGCTCCTGATCGACGACGCAGCGAGTGAGGACGGTGGACTGGAGTTTTTTGAAGAGATCGAGGTCACCATCGATGAGGCGGGCTTCGATGAGGGAGGTTTTGGATTGGAGATCGGTATTGGCGACTTTGGCGCATTCGGAGAGATCGCGGACGGAGTGTCCGACTTTGAGGCCGATATCCCAGAGCGTGTAGAGGAGGCCATCGCTTAGGGCGGACATGAAGGGGGTGGGTTTTCCGCGTTGGATGGCGGTTCCGTCGTGGAGGAACATGAGGTCGACGTCGCTGTGGGGGTTTAATTCTCCGCGACCGTAGCCACCGATGGCGACGAGGGCGACTTTAGGGAGTTTGGTATCGGCCCATTTGGGATTGGCGAGGATGGCTTTGGAGATGGAGCGGATGAGGACGTCCATCATGTTGGCGCGTCCGGCGCAGACGTCTTTGCCGCTTTCACCGCTGCGGTGAAGGATCTTGAGGCGGTGAGTTTCGACCTTGAGGAAGTTTTTGTAGCGGGCGAGTTCCTGGGAAGGTTCGCGGGTTTCGGGCAGCGTCAACCTTGCGGCGGCGTTGGCTTCGATTTTTTCGAGAAGCGTGGGCATGAGCTAATTAGATCCGAACAGTTATGGGCATGATTTCGGTGTTGAGCAGTGCCAAGGAACGAGACACTAGGGGGGGCGGATGGGGAATTCAAATTTGAAATCGCAACATTGTGGGAACGCTGGTGTTTGGTAGGCTAGAAGCGATGTCAGAACGTAGCGATGAAGATGCCGAACTGATGCTCCGCGTGAAGCGCGGGGATTTGGAGGCTTTTGAAGCATTGGTTGCGAAGTATCAGCAGGCGGTGATGAACCTGATCTACCGGACGTTGCCGGATGCGACGGAGGCGGAGGATTTGGCGCAGGCTGTGTTCGTGCAGGTCTATAAATCGGCGCATCGATATGAGGTTTCGGCGAAGTTTACGACGTGGCTCTTTACGATCGCGAGAAACCTATGTTTGAACGAGATCCGGCGGCGGTCGCGACATCCGGCGGAATCGTTGGAGGCCTCGGTTGGGATAGAAGGGGATGAGGGGGTGAGGCAGTATCGGGACGTGAAGACGTACGGGCCTGAGGAAGTGGCTTTGCAGACGGAGTTGGAGGAGAAGGTGAGGGAGGCGATTGGTGGGTTACCGGAGACGCAGAGGACGGCGTTGTTACTATGTTGTGAGAACGAGCTTTCGTATGAGGACATTTCTGGGGTGATTGGGTGTTCCCTTTCAGCGACGAAGTCGTTGATCCACCGAGCACGGGAGGCGCTGAAACTTCGGTTGAAACCCTATTTGAAGTCGGGTGTGTGGGCGGGTCGGGAGGCATGAGGAAGGCAAGGTTTGTAGCGAACGATTTAGGAACTCTGGGTATGAAACAACAGAACGACACAGGTGGAGCGATGAACCAAGAACTGTTGGAGCGGTTGTGGCGTGGGGATTTGACGGGCTCGGAGCGGGCGCGTGTGCTGAGCGAGGAGAGCGTTCGTGGTGGAGGGGATCTGCAGGGGCAAATTGAGGAGGAGGAGGCCTTGAACCGGTTGATTTCGCAGAACCCTGGTTGCCCGGTTTCGACGAATTTTACATCTCGGGTGATGGAGGCGGTGCGGTTGGAGCAAGCGCGAGCGAGGCGGGAGGCGAGGCGGGGTGAAAAGGGGCTATGGGGTGGCATTGGGGCTTGGCTGCGGGGGTCATGGGTGGCGCAGGTTTTGGCGACTGGACTGGTGGTGGTTTTTGGGGTGGGTTCGATGGTGGGACTTCGGACTTATGAGCGTCGGCAGTTGGCCCGATCGTTGGAGGTGGTTCGGGATGTGGCGGCCTTGTCGGAATTAGAGTTGTTGAGAGACTTTGAGACGATACAGCAGTTGGGGCGAGTGGTGGAGTCATCGTCCTCGATGGAGTCGGATGCGGCATTACTTGCGGCGTTGCAGTAGAGCGTGAAGAGGAAGGGGCAAACATGATTTACGATCGTGCATTATTGAGGCTTCGGCGACCCGGTTGGGTTTGGGTAGTGATCCTCTGCGGGACGTGCGTTGGGGTTGGAGCGCAGGATGGGCCGCCGGTGGGTGTCGGGGCACCCCAGGTGCCGAGGGGTGAGATTTCGAGGAGTCCGTTTCAGTCCTTCCGGGAATTGTTGGCGGCGACCTCGGCAGAGCGTGAAGAGGTTTTGAGCAAGAAGTCGGAGGTGCATCGGAAGCACTTGGAATCGCGGCTGAAGGAGTTCGAGCCATTTTCTCCGGTGGAGCGTGAGCTGCGACTGAAGACCATGGAAGTTCGGTGGTTTTTGGTGCCTTTGCTGGTGGTGGCTCCGTCGAATCGGGTGGATCGATTATCGCGTGTGCCGGAGGATTTGAGGCGTTTGGTGGAGGACCGGTTGAAGAAGTGGGATGCATTGCCGGCTGAGTTGCGGAGCGAAGCCGTGCATTTTGACACGACCCTGGGCTATATCGCACGACCGGAGACGGGGACCCCTGAGGAGCAGGTGCGATTGTGGAATCGGAATGCCAACACTGGCACCGGGGCCACGAAGGTGGGAGGTGGATCGGTGGTGATGGGCGGGGGGAGCGGATCCGGGGCGGTTGCGGTTGCGGCGGCGCCGATGGGTGCGGTCGAGAAGAAGCGTCGTGTTTCGGAACACATGGCTCGATTTTTGGAGCTTTCGTCGGAGGAGAAGCAGAAGGCGTTGGAAGGGTTTTCTGCGGTGGACCGTCAGCAGGTTGGGGAGACGCTGAAGAAATTGGAGTCGATCGCGCCGGCGCAGAGGAAGCTTTATCTGGAGTCGTTTCAGAAGTTCAGCGAGATGGATGAGGATTCGCGGCGTGCCTTTCTCAAGAGTGCGGAGCGATGGAAGAACATGCCGCAGGAGGAGCGGCGTACTTTGCGCGAGTTGGTGACGAAACTTCCGCCGTTGCCGCCGGGGTTGGACGGACCGCCCCTTCCGCCGTTTCCGGGCAAGCTGACGGCAAATCCCTGAGGACTCGCGGTGACGCTAAAAGACCGATGGCTTGGGGTTCGGTGGGGGGCGGATTAGGATTAAGATTAAGATTAAGAGGGGCGAGGCAGCCATCGCCTTGTGGGGCACACGGCCTCCAGGGGGGGGAGACGGGTCGAGGGCAGGATTAGATTGCCTCGAAGCTAAATCTCGCGCGCTGGGTTTGTGTACCTGGAGGCGTCTTGTGTCGCTAGGTGTAGTGGCTTTTTGGGGAGGCTTGGAGACGCAGGGCTTCCCGAGCGTCCGGCTGGTGCCGGACGGGGACGTCCCAGCGGGACGTCCCTACCTGGCTAACGGCCGGTGTGATGGCGTGACCTGATCTGGTTTGCGGCCCAGGAAGCGTGTTCGGCGATGAGGGGTTCTGGGTCTGAGGAGGCGGCGTGGAGGGCGTGGAGGGCGGAGGGATCTCCGGTGTTTCCCAGGGCGACGCAGACATTGCGGAGGAAACCACGACGTTTGGAGCGCAGGATAGGGCTGCCTTTGAAACGGGCTTTGAAGTTGGGCTCGTCGAGTTTTAGCAAATCGATGAGGACCGGGGTGGTGAGGTCTGGTCGATCCAGGCCTTTGAGGATGGAGCCCTCGCGAGCGAAACGGTTCCAGGGGCACGCGGCGAGGCAATCATCGCAACCGAAGATACGATTTCCAATGAGAGGTCGAAGCTCTATGGGGATAGGACCCTTCAGTTCGATGGTCAGGTAGCTGATGCAGCGGCGGGCGTCGAGGGTGTAGGGGGCGGTGATGGCAGCGGTGGGGCAGGAAGGGATGCAGCGAGAGCAGGAGCCGCATCGGCTGGGTTCTGGAAGGTCGGGTTCGAACTCGGTTTGGGTGAGGATTTCGGAGATGAAGAACCAATTGCCGAGGGTTCGGTTAATGAGATTGGTGTGTTTACCGACGAACCCCAATCCGGCCCTTTGGGCGAGGTCGCGTTCGAGGATAGGGCCGGTATCGGTGTAGTAGAGGGAGGGATTTGGCGTGGGGGAGGCTTGATCGATGTAGCGGCTAAGTTCGATTAGCCGAGCGGAGAGCACGTCGTGATAATCGTCGAAGCGAGCATAGCGAGCGACGACTCCGGTGGTTGGAGTGGGGGCGGAACTCTGCCGATTGGGAGCGGGTGAGTGGTGGTGGTAGGAGGAGGCTAGGCACACCACGGATTTGACGCCGCCCAAGATCAGGTTGAGATCGTGACGTTTTGGGCTGCCACGGGCGAGATACGACATCTCGCCGTGGGCTCCAGAGCGGATCCAGCGATCGAAATGGTCGACGGACCCTGGAGGGGCAGCCGTCGTGAAACCGCAGGCGTCGAAACCGAGTTCGAGAGCTTTGCGTTTGACCTGTGCTTTGAGCACGTCGACTCAGGACGGAATCCCCATGGAGAGGAGGAACTCGATATTACTGCGGGTTCGTTTGAGTTTCCCGAGCAGCAGCTCCATGGCTTCGACGGGCGGAACCCCGGTGAGGGCTCGACGGAGCACGACGACGCGGCTGTATTCGTCTGGGTGATAGAGCAGCTCTTCCTTGCGGGTGCCGGACAATTCGACGTTGATGGAAGGGAAGATGCGGCGATCGACGAGGTGGCGATCGAGGTGAACTTCCATATTCCCGGTGCCTTTGAACTCTTCGAAGATGACTTCATCCATGCGGGAGCCGGTATCGACGAGCGCGGTGGCGATAATCGTGAGCGAGCCGCCTTCTTCGATATTACGAGCGGCGCCGAAGAAGCGTTTAGGTTTGTGGAGGGCGTTGGCGTCGACACCACCGGAGAGGATCTTACCGGAGTGCGGCTGGATGGTATTGTAAGCGCGGGCGAGGCGGGTGATGGAATCGAGAAGGATCATGACATCCTTCTTGTGCTCGACCATACGGCGGGCTTTTTCGATCACCATTTCGGCGACTTGGACATGGCGCTCGGGGGGTTCGTCGAACGTGGAGGCGATGACTTCGGCGGGTTTGCAGGAGCGCTCCATGTCGGTGACTTCCTCGGGGCGTTCATCGATGAGCAGGATGAAGAGGTAGGTTTCGGGATTATTCTTGAGCACGGCATTGGCCAGCTTCTGCATGAGCACGGTTTTGCCGGTGCGAGGAGGAGCGACGATGAGGCCGCGGGACCCTTTGCCGATGGGGCAGACGAGATCGAGGACGCGGGTGGAGGGTTCGTCTTGGGCGGTTTCGAGCAGGAACCGTTTGTTCGGGAAGAGCGGGGTGAGGTTATCGAAATGGATTTTGTCTTTGGCCTTTTCGGGATCTTCTTTATCGACGGCCTCGACTTTGAGCAGGGCGAAGAAGCGTTCTTTTTCTTTCGGGGGCCGGATTTGGCCTGCGATGAGATCGCCGGTTTGGAGGTCGAAGCGGCGGATTTGGGAGGGGGAGACGTAGATATCCTCGGGGCAGGGGAGGTAGTTAAAACTTTGGGAGCGTAGGAAGCCGAAGCCTTCTGGGAGGATTTCGAGCACCCCTTCAGCGAACATGATTCCGTTACGTTCGGAATTCTTCTGAAGCATTTGGAAGATGACTTCCTGCTTCTTCATGGTGCCGACGTTTTCGATGCCCATCTCTTTCGCTTTTGCGTTGAGCTGGTTCATCGACATCGACTGGAGTTCGCTGATGTTGATGGCGGGGCCTGGAGGGCCTGAAGTCACTGGGGGCAGGGACTCATAATCCATTTCGGGCTCCGGCATAGGGAGCGGTTGGCGGATGAGTTTGGCTGGGGGCTGGGGATCGTTCTTAGGACGTTGGTTGGGCCGTTGATTCTGTTGGGGACGGTGGGAGTGCCCTTGTTTATTTTGGCCTTGCTGATGACCCCCACCCCCGCCGCCGCCGCCTTTGCGAGGAGGCTGTTGGTTTTTGGGAGCGTTGTGGCCGTGCTGATTTTGGGGCTTAAACTGGTTCGGTTTTTGGGGTGGTGGACGGTCGGGCTTTTCGACGCGAGCGGGTTTCTCCTCTGGAAGGAACATGGGTTCCGCTTTCGGGAGGGGCGCAGGAGCGGGGGCGGTATCGGGGGACGATGCCGACGGGGCCGCGAGTGGGGCGACGGCGGGCGACGGTTCTGGCGCTGGCTCTGGAGTTTGAGCGGGCGGGGTGACTTTCGCGGTCGTGGCAGCAGGAGGAGGAGTGGGTGCTGGAGCTGGAAGAGGGGTTGGGATTGGAGCGGGCTTTTCAGCGACCGATGCGGGAGCGACTTGGGCAATGGGTTCTGGTGCCGGATCGGGTCTTGGAGCCGGGGTTAACTCGGCGACCGGCGTCGGTGCGGGCGTCTGCGGGGTTGAAGGCGTGGGGGTATCAGAGGGGGCAGCTGCCGGTGGAGCCGCTGCGGTAGAGGCATCGAACAACTCTGGCGAGTCGGTGGCGGGAGCCTTCGACTTGGTGCGAGCCGACTTCGGTTTCGAGGCGGCTTTCTTCACTGGCTTAGACATAAAACTGGAGACGAGATGGCATGCTATTGGAAAGCGTGGTTCCGCTTCCGGAGAGAACAATTCGAGAGACGGAGTTTAGGAGAGCGCCATGAGCTCTGGGTGCTGGTCTCAATTTTGAGTTGGAGGGCTCCTACGAGGGAGCCAAAACTAGTAAGGCAAGGGGAAGCTTGCGGTTAAATCGACCACACGTTCGCGCACCTTCTGTGCGGCGTCAACGTTTTTGATGTCCATGAGCACTTCGCTGATCATGTCGGCGATGGCGGCCATTTCGCGTTCTTTCATGCCGCGGGTGGTGACGGCGGGGGTGCCGAGGCGGACGCCGCTGGCCTGGAACGGTGAGCGGGTTTCGAAAGGAATGGTGTTTTTGTTAACGGTGATACCGGCTACATCCAGGGCTAACTGGCACTCTTTACCTGTGAGGCCGCGCGCGCCGACATCGACGAGCATGAGATGGTTGGCGGTGCCACCGCTCACCAACCTATATCCATTTTGCTGCAATCCTTGTGCCAAAGCGGCGGCATTGGACACGATTTGTTGTTGGTAGGCTTTGAAGCTGGGTTGGAGCGCCTCATGCAAGCAGACGGCTTTGGCGGCGATCACATGCATGAGCGGTCCGCCCTGGATGCCTGGGAAAGCTTGGGAATCGATTTCTTTGGCGTATTTCGCTTTGCAAAGGACGAGGCCACCCCGGGGGCCGCGGAGGGTTTTGTGGGTGGTGGTGGTGACGAAATCGGCATGTTCGACGGGGCTTGGGTGGATGCCTGCCGCGACGAGTCCGGCGATGTGGGCGATATCGGCGAGGAGGTAGGCACCGACTTCGCGGGCGATTTCGCCGAGGCGTGCGAAGTCGATGATTTGAGGGTAGGCGGAGGCACCGACGGTGATCATTCGTGGGCGGTGTTCGCGTGCGAGGCGTGCGATGACTTCGTAATCGAGACGTTCGTCTTCTGGGCGGACGCCATAGTGGACGACCTCGAAGAATTTGCCGGAGAAATTGGCTTTATTGCCGTGGGTGAGGTGACCGCCATGGCTGAGGTCCATGGTGAGGATTTTGTCGCCTGGTTTGAGGAAGGCGAAGTAGACGGCCATGTTGGCGGAGCTGCCGGAGTGGGGCTGGACGTTGGCGTGTTCGGCGCCGAAGAGACGCTTGGCGCGGTCGATGGCGAGCTGTTCTGCGGCATCGACGAACTCGCAGCCGCCGTACCAACGTTTACCGGGGTAACCTTCGGCGTATTTATTGGTGAGCACGGAGCCTTGGGCCTCCATGACGGCTGGGCTGGTAAAGTTTTCGCTCGCGATCAGTTCGATGTGGGTTTGCTGGCGTTGGCGTTCTTTTTCGACGACGGCAAAGATTTCGGGGTCGACGGAGGCAAGTCGGAGTGCGGGATTTGCGGCGTTGTGCTCGATTTTAGCCACTCGACGTTCGTGGCGATCGCCGAGGGGGGCGGTGTTGAGGAAGGTATCGAGGATCTTGGTGGCCAAGGCAGGCGAGGTGAAGCGAGCCCCGAGGCAGAGCACGTTGGCGTGATTATGTTCGCGTGCGAGGCGAGCGATTTCCTCGGAGGGGGCGACGACGGCGCGGACCCCTTGGAATTTATTGGCGGTGATTGCCATGCCGGAGCCCGAACCGCAGATCAGAACGCCGAAGGCGGCGGCCCCTGAGGAGACTTCGCGGGCGGCGGTCTGGGCGAAATCAGGGTAGTCGATGGATTCGGTTGAGGAGGTTCCCAGATCGTTTACCTGGAGGCCGGAGGCTTCGAGGTGTTTTTTGAGATGATTTTTGAGATCTACACCGGCGTGGTCGGAGGCAACTGCGATCATGGTTCGAGGGGGCTGCGATTGGGTCTGGGCGTTATCTTGGGATTCGAGGTAATCGAGAAGGGTTAGGACGCCACGTTGGATGCGGTCGCGGCAGTGGACGTAGATCGAGTAGGAGCTGCCGATGGGATCGGGGACCTCGCGTTCGTGTGGGGCGAGGTTTTCTTCGAAGTCGCCTAGCAGGTAGGTTTTTTCTTCGGCTTCGGGGTAGAGGGAGAAGATGGCTTCGACGTGGCCTTCGGTCATTCCGAGGATGAGGTCGGCTTCGCGGACGAGCTCCGCAGTGAGCATTTGGCTTCGTTGTTGGGAGATGTCGATGCCCAGCTCTCTTACGGCGCGGACGGAATGATGAGTGGGGGGAAGTCCGTTGATCGCGCCGACGCCGGCGGAGATGGCTCGGTATTTTCCGAGTTTTGCGGCGGCATCTCGGCACAAGCCCTCGGCCATGGGACTACGGCAAAGATTACCCGTGCAGACGAACAACAAGGTTTTCATGGCGTTGTTAACACCGTGTTGCCACCTTCGAAAACCCCGTTCGAAGCTGAGTCATATGGGGGACTCCAGGTCCAGAAAGGCACCCGTGGACGAACAAACGTGGGATGAACTTGGGGTCGGGGAGGCAAATCGTCAACGGTGAAATGAGCGGTGCGGGTGTGTGAATTGTGATTTAGCCCGCGCCATTCGACCGTCCAAAACAGAGGCCAGTTAACGTTGGGGAGGATTCGCGGGCACTGCATTTGTGGCTTGATTGGGAGGCCGGATGCCAAGCAGTTGCCAGTAATTTGTTGGGAGTGGGTTGCGGGGAATTACGTTACTCGAGATCCAGAAGTTGGCTACAGTGCCGGTAATTCCTGAGATCTCCATGCGGATGATTGATCTCTTATCCTGTTTATGACGATTCATCGTCTCGAATTCCACTTCGTAGTGGGGGAACTTGGCCCGTTTGCCTAAAGCATCGGTGGGTCCTTCACTCTGTCTGTACCTGCTTGGTTGTTTTGGCACGTTGAGTAACTCCTCGGTCCATCCGAGTGAGTGCAGAGCCTGCCGGGCCATCGGGATAACCTTGTCCCTGTTGAGTCTGTCTTTCTCCTTGGCCCGAGCGCGGAATAGCTCGAGTTTACCTTCGTAAGCGTTCATGTAGTAGTCCTTGTCACGGAAGCCTTCTAGGGCTCCTTCCGTTTCAAAGAGGTGATATCGGCCGAGAATGACGATGCTCTTGTTCAGGTAGTTCGTGTGGGGAGCGACCCTGAGTGTGGTTACCAAGTCCGATGTGATGGGGCTTGGTATGCCGAGAGCCCATTTGGTGTTGAGCTCATTCGCGAGTTTCAACATTTCGTCCAGAGCGTATTCTTGAAGGGCGACGGTATTGGTCTGGATGTAGCCGGAACGGCTTGGATGATGGACAGGGTCAGGCTTGATGTGTTCTGAAATGAGCTGATCACGGTGAACCTTTGACTCCGAGCGAGACATAGGCACTGGTTGGACCGGTTGTTTCGAGGTTGGGTTCGCCTCCAGCGACAGTGTTTGAATGGGGTGAGCCCGACCTGTAAAACCCATCAAGAGCGCGACCGTCGCCAGAATAATCCAGCTGCTCGCGATCCGTCCTGAGTATCGGGGGTGAGTGTTCATGGAATCGTGTCCCTCCATTTCAATCCTGGGTAACCGTATATCACTATCGAAGGTGGGTTCAGCCAGGGACCTCCGTTGACGGCAGAACGCTCGATTGCGAAATCGACCGCTTCGGCGAGCGAACGATTCCCCTGCGGGTCCGCCCAAGCTTCGAAAAACTTCTGCAAAAAGTTGAAATACTCCACGACAGGGCTCGACCCAGCAAAGGAACTCCGCTGCAAGCCGTTAAAGCCCATGAACGCACGGTAACGCAGCCCTTGTTTGTCGAACCGCGCGGCGGGTAGGTTCTTCTCCTTCGGGATTCCAAAGGCCTCGGGGAAGTGGCCCTTGGCAGTATTGCAGCCGAATAAGAATACAAATCGATAGGGATGGAGGTTGGGGCCGCCGAACGCGTGCCAGTCGTTATCGTTGAAAAGGATCCGCTTATTGAGATCTGCAACGCTCATGGTCGTATCGACGGTTTCTGATCCGATGACATCGTGGCCCCCATCCCCGTGACCGCAGTAGAAGAAGTTCCTAGCCTCCCGGACCCTCAAGCTGGATGTGAGTCGAGCCCAGTCTTGTGGGGTATTGAGTTGATAAAGTGGGGCTGATGCCTCGGTGATGAATCCCGTGGAATCCAACGTAGGCTCAGGGCTTTGTGCATTAATTATTCCGGGTTGGTTTCGGGCGTAGCATACGTTTAAAATCGCGGTCATCGTCGTGGTCAACGACTGCTCTGCAGAGCTACCCAGATTGTAGACCCGTTGATAGCCCACCACGAACTTCGTAGGGAAATTGGTCCACCGCGGTTCCACCGACTTTACCATCCGTTCCGTTGCTGGGCTAGGAAGTCCTTGTGGCGCGATGCTGGGCGTGCTCGCAACCTCGATAAGATATTGTTTGTATGGCAAAGGCGTTCCAGAGTTGTCGAAAAGTCCAAGGCTCCAGCCAGGCTCTGGATCCGTATCGCCAATCCATTCCAACCACCCCTCCGAATTGATGGTTCCTGAGAGGCTTGCGACGAGCACTGGTGCGTGCACGGTTAGGTCCTCAGACCCAGAGATTGTCATTTCCCAAGTTCCTTTTGCGTGCAACGACTTTACTGCTATGCGCATGGCCTCGCCACAGTCTGGGTCCAGGTCCGGAAACCAGATCGCGTTGCTCACCACTACCTGGAGTGGCGAGCCTAACAGTGCGCCTTGAGGCAACTCGGACACGATCTGGAGTGAATGCGATCCGTTGGTGACGTAGGGTGTGACCCAGTGCAACTTCACGATCCCGTCGTCATCCACAAACAGCTTCATGCTCCTACTTGGTTCCCCGTTCAGGAGCACATGAAGCCCAAGTAAATCGAAATCGTTCGGGAATGGTGGCTTGATTCCTGAATGTAGAAATGTCTCCCCGACGATGGTGGCACCAGGGTTCACGTTCGTGAAGTTGAGTGGGTTATCGGATACCAATGGGTTGGAGCCGAGATTAAACTCCGCGAGATTTGTCACCCCATCGCCATCGGGGTCGGAATTGGCGTCCGAGCTTGCACCGGGAGCATCGTAGACCGTCCTGGTGACAATGGCCTCGTAGACGTCGGGCAGACCGTCCATGTCTTGATCCCGCGTATCGCCACCCAGGAAGAACAGCATGGGCCGACCTGCTGAGGGGATTGAGACGGAGGTCGACCCGGTCTCTCCAGCGGCTTGCGTCTCAACTCCCCATGGCCCCGTCACAGCCTGGGAGGACAGGATAAGGTAAGTATCTCCAGCCTGAGATCCATGGATGGTGATTGGGATGGGATCTCCGCTCGTGATCTGGAGCCACAACGGCTGCGACACTTCAGCGGGGAAGAAGGCAGACTTGCGTATGCCATCCCGATGGGTGGTCGACAGGCTGTAAGCATTGTTGGGGTCGGTGTGGCTCCAATTAAACTCGCCCGCGTTGGAGATGGAATCTCCATCTTTATCCCATTGTCCGTCGTTCTTACTCGTTCCGTTGGAAAATGCTTGGTTGGGATTCGTGCCGACGATGTATTCCTGGAGGTTGGTCAACCCGTCCCCATCCCCATCCTCACCAGCCCCATGGGCGATGGCCCCGAAATATTGCTGTTCCCAAGAGTCCGGCAGGCCGTCATTGTCGCAATCCGTACATTGAAGTTCGGTAAAGAGCGAGTAAGCACCGGTACCACTGCTCGCGTTGTAATGTCTGACCCGAACGTAATAGGTTCCTGGGCCGACGGAAAAACTGAGCCGGAAATTCGGGAACGGATTATCATCGTTCACGGCGAGCGGAGTCCCGTAGGAGTCCATAAGGTAGCCGTAGACGTCTGTAGTGCCCGTTGTATAAGCCGTGAGAGTTCCTGTGGTCGTGACTTGGATCTGGAAGAAATCTTCATCGCCCCCGTATTGGATCGACCCGCTTGCGCTGGAGTTTTGCCCGAGCGGCGTCGCCGAGCCCATCGCATTCCCATGCTCATCGGATCCCGTGCTCCCACCTCCGCCACCGCCTGCCACGGTCGTGAACTCGGTGTAAAGTGTATACAATCCGGTACCGGCCGACGAGTAGTGGCGGAGCCGTACGTAATACACGCCGCTGCTGAGCGAATAGCTCATGCGAAAGTTCGGATAAGGACTATCGTCATTGTAGGTCAGCACGTTTCCATTGGAGTCGAGTAGGAAACCGTAGGTGTCGGTGGTTCC
>Ga0172367_10005046_pt1 | contig 16103 bp, 16 predicted proteins | sample Lak10m_FD_114542 | JGI IMG/M metagenome (GOLD analysis project Ga0172367, IMG submission 114542) | Freshwater microbial communities from Kabuno Bay, South-Kivu, Congo - kab_022012_10m | ecosystem: Environmental > Aquatic > Freshwater > Lake | place: Democratic Republic of the Congo: South-Kivu...
AGCGCAACCCTTGTAAACCCGCCACAGCTGTCTCTGACTTCTCTGGGCGGGGCGTCAACGATGGAAACAAAAGGGCGAACCGGAAGCAAGCGCGTGGGTGGATATACCAAGAATGGAAAAGGCAGCAAGTACGTTGGAGGGTGGAAATAATGAAACGCGTGGGACGGGGTCTTGTTTTTGCCATGTTGGCTTTGTCGATACTAATTTTAGTTGACGTATTCATGCTAGCTCACGTCGGGGGAAATCTCGGGCTAGGAATCATCCTCCTGGCGTTCTTCGCCGGAGTAATCTCCTACCGCAACGTCGTCGACGCCACTGCTGGCGCGGCAGCGGCGGCGATGAACGTCAAGGACGACATTCAGAACCGGTACAAGGAACTGCGGCACTAGTGGGCGATGAGGAAGTTTTGATCATGAATTACCACGAAGCTGTCGCCGTCGCCAAAAGCAACCCAGGGTCTGTCATGACGCGCGATGCGAGCGGAGAAGGTTTCATCGTTCGTCTCGCTAACGGGGTGATTATCGACCCGCCCGCACAGGCGGGTGTATTGTCACCCGGCGACGAACCCCCGTTTTGCATAGTCCAACTTGACGACGAAAATGCGCTGCTTAAAAAAAAGGTAGGTCAACTCAGTCAGCAAATATCATTCTTACAGAATCGATTGGCGAAAGTTTCAAGGGTTGTGTGGGAGCGGATAGAACGTGAAGAGCGTGAAGAGCACACCGCCCGCGATGAGATCGCAAAACGGCTCGGTGCAAAAATGGCCAGCACATCACCCTCAGTATCCAGCAACACAATTGTTGTTCACGCCTCGACAGACGGGCAGGACTAAGCAAACGTAACTTTGGGATGAATAGGAGGAACGAACTCCCGATAACTCGTTTGCGTTTCACACCCTTTCAGAAAATCCCGCCACTCTTCTTCAAACTCGCTCATATGTCGCTCCTTCGATGAACTTCGGGTAAAGCAAATGACACCCGCCGTCTGATCCACCATCGGCTGGGAGTTAGCAGAGAGCTATTGGAGATTTCTTTAGGGTTTGGTGATACGTAATATTTCTTGAAAGGCAGCGAAGAATGGGATTTTTCCGAAGTATTGCGAGTGGCCTTCTGAATGTAGCAAGTAGTGGCAGAAATTCCACACAGCTGATCCTGATATTTCAGGACAACCCGGGGTTTGCGCGCTTGGCGTTACAACAATTCGAGCGCTGTGTTGCGGAAAGAGGTCTGGAGCTTACCGATCAGTTAATACGCGACGCAGAGAGGGAAGTTTCAAAGTACCCCAAGCTGACGATGGGAGAGTTCCTCGATGGCTATGTGAACAGACGAATGAATGATTCACTTTCAAGGAGGCAAGTCAGGCAAGATTTTGAATCTGAGCCTGCTTGGAATTACAGAAGCTTCGAGGACTGGTATGAGGTATTCAAGCGCGCCGCTGGCCAAGCCAACTCACAGCTTTCAGTAGATGCTGATGGCGGGAGCATGTTGGACTTTATGGATCACACCCCTCTTAAGCGAGCATTCCGCGACAAAGTTGAACCAAAGTCTCTGGCAAGAGATTTTGCCGCGCAATATGATTTTCCCACCTTCGGAAGACGCTGAATTGCGATCCACACAAAGCGCCTTCCTGAACAAACGAGTTAATGATTCGCCGTAGGAGAATTTCATGTTTGGTGCTCTCAGATCACTCTGGAATGTAAGCGGCATTACAGCCTCGGTTGATGGAGTACTTAGAGAGGTAGGCAACGGCAATGCTGTAGAGGTTCAAAAGTGGTATTTCAAGCTCAAGAAGGACTCCTATAAGCAGGCGCGGAAATTGGGCATTTCTCCTGATGAGGCTGAACGGCGTGCGCTCGCGACGCTTGAGCCGAAAAAGCTGGAAGCGTACCAAGATATCGTTCGGAAACTCAGGCAACCTGGCGGAGTTCTAGCAGAAATTGATAAATGGCTTGAGAACCATGACCCAATATGACTTAGTGGGGTAGAAAAACACCATGATTGCCATGCTTATCGGAATCGCTCACGGTCTCCCAATCTTTTTGGTTGGAGCTATCTCGAAAAGTCAGTCGGCTGTGATAGTCACGACGACCATCATGGTCGGAATTGCATTTGCAATAGGGAATCCCGCATTCGTGGGTACGGATTTGGTATGGATCGCAGTTGGGTGCTGGCTCGGATGGCCAAGCAGCCGATAACAATCCGAAGCGCTCAGTGTCGATAACCAGTGACGGGAACCAGAAGGGCAGTGTCTGAAATGACGAACCGCACTATGCCGGACGATATTATCAGCGTCGACGACCTATTCTCTGCTCATCGTGATGCGCCAGATCCCGAAAGACCTGGCGACAAATCCAACGATAAATACGATATGTTGCCATTCCTGCGCCTTCCCCCGATTGGTTCAAAAGAGCGATTGGAGATGACGTTGTCCGCGATGAATCGTCGACTCCTTTGGCTGGCAGAACGGGGGGGGCGGCCAAGCTCAAGTGCAATCGAGCGGCGCGATGAAATCATGAGGCAGTTGGATGGCTTTTCTGGGTTGCCAGAAAAAGTCGGCGCTGGCGGTGCGGCATAATTCTTTTCCATGATGTTCAACTGTGTCCCCAATGAGCAATAAAGACACGCACCTTATTCCAGATGGAAGATTCTGCTATCGGGTTGAGCCGTTAGCCGAAAGCCTTCTGCACCCGTCATCACCGGAGGCTGGTGGACAGATTCGCGAAGCAAAATACGGCGATAGTGAGAAGATGGTTCTCTGTCCCTACTGGGCCCGCACAGAACATGGCACTGTGCGATGCGCATATCTCAACATTGAGGTTGAAGGGATGGCATCAGGCGATTTCGAGCGAGCGGTAGAACACGCAACAACATCCGCTTCGGCGTCGTCCAGATCGCCAGCATCAAGACGCGGGACGATGCGAAGTTCTGGATCGGACGCAACCAGCTTGGCCGGCGCAACCTCACGGACTTCCAGCGCGTCGAAGTCGCCCTGATGATGAAGCCGATTATCGAGGAACGGCCTTCTGCGCTATTAGGAAGTCCGTTACGGTACAAGAAATCACCGAGAAGGTTTCCGACTACTTCCTCGCGCACAGCGTCGTCGGTAGATAGCTTGTCACGAAAATCGTTGTAATACTTCTCCCACTCCGTCTTGTTCAGGAACGGTCTAACGGCGTTGATCAGATTCCTGAAGGCTTCAGGGTCAGCCTTCTCAAAATGATGAGCAAGTTCGTGACCGACTAAAAATCTGGAATCGTGCTCGCTTCCGGCGTCGAGGAAGATGTGTTTTGGGTACTTGTTCCTGAGCGAGACGCCTTCGAAGCCAAGGTCGTTGCCGTCTTTGCGTTCGAGGTAGATGACGTGTTTGCCGAACTCTCGTGCGAGCTTGGCGGCTGCTCTTTGGACCAGTGTTTGGCGCTCTGGATGGACAGCGCGTACATCGCCTCTTTTGATCCCGGTGCTGGCTTCTTCGAAGTCATTTGCGATCTCCTCATTGGGAATGATTCTAGTCGTATCTTTTAACCCACGCAGCGCCTTGAGCGCAGCTTCAGCGCGTGAAGTCAAGTCACCCAGCTCGCCGCTCTTCAGCAGTTCGCGCGACGCGGCACGCACGTTGTGGCGCTGCTGCTCGCTCATAGCTTTGACCTTGGCAACGAACGCTGGCACACCTTTGGTCAACAGATCCTTGATGAACTTGATCTGCTGCGGTCCTACGGGCTTGGTGATGTCGCGCTCAGGAATCGCCTGACCCACCATGTCGCGGTCGAAGCCTTGGCCACGGTCACCCTCGGGAAGGTCTTCGCGCCCGTAAAGTCACAAGATGTACTTTGATTGCAAGGAGAACGAACGTTCTCTATAATGGTGCCCAAACGATCACCAGCAAAAAGGGGTGTGTCATGACCAGAGAGCTCCCAAAAGTTGACGACATCAGTTGCATATCGGTGTGCGCTTCCGAAGAGGATTATGAGCGTGCATTTGACAATGACTATGCGCCACCTTGGTTTTGCGCCCCAATAGAACCGCAGCATTCCAATCCGGGCGAACCGGTTAGCCTCGTCATGATGATTGGCGGCGACATGCTCGGGAATCGGGCGCCGTGGGGAAGCCAAGACGGGCGGGCTGCCAGTTTCGCCTGCCGGGTTGCAGGTAAAGCCGCACGTTGCATTGTCCCGGCATCATTAATTTCCTACCGGGTGAATGACGATGGCGAAGACCTTGGTATTCATATCCAGGCAGTCGATGGTTCGGTTCTTCGCTTGGGTGCCGTTTATCGACGGATCGAAGGGGTCGTGTCGTTGGTTGCCGTGCCGTCCAGCCCGCGAATTGCCTCGTTCGCTTCATGGATGCCGTTGATTCTCGGAGACGCCGACTGGTTGCCCTGGCTGAAGCACGGCACGCCTTCTAAAACGATAAGGTGTCTGATCAAGCCTTGCCCGGACGAGGGGTTGCAGATTGGCTTCTCTCCCCTGACTGCTAATTTCGCCAAGACTTGCCAGCGAAATCATGCGGCAGCCTTTGCCTGATCCGGCTCCGGCGCTGACGAAACGGCAACAGCGTTTCGTCGAGGAATACGCTATCGGCGGAAACGCTGCCGAAGCAGCACGCATGGCGGGTTATAGTGAGAACGGTGCCAAGGTGACGGGTTGCCGGCTGCTAACCAACCCTAACTTGAAATCTGCCATCGCCTACGCCAAAGAGCGTGAAGCACGGAAGATGGAGGTTCGGCGTGATGAAGTGATCGCGGCGATCAACAAGGCGTTCATGCTTGCCGTCGAGCAGCAGAATCCGGCAGCGATGGTGATGGCGGCGCGGGAGATTGGCAGGTTATGTGGGTTCTATGAACCTGCAAGCATCCGACAGGGAGATGCATGGCTGTCTGGGAGAGAAATTCCCGAAGCTGAACTGTTACGCCAACTGGCTGCTCAGAGGACCTATCGCAATCCTGACGGCAGCAGCATGAACGAAGTGGAAATCGAGGCCTTCTACGGCAACCTCAGCAACGAGGAGTTGCTGGCGCTGGCGGAAGGTAAGGCGAGGGTCGAGACGCGGGTGGTGATTTGCTGATTGCCGCAACGATGATTAGGTAGTAGGCAGTTCGGAACGAACCTGAGTAAGCCTGTCAAACTTACTCCAAAGCCGTCATTCGGAAAGCCGGTGATCTCCAACAACCCGCCGGATCATCCCTCAGTGGACTATGCTCGTATAACTTTTCAGTTGCCAACGAAGATTCCGTCAGGGCTTGCGGTTTCTGACCGACTTTCCAGAGCGTTGTACGGATTGGCACGGTGAATCCCCCTAATTATTCTTGTGCGGCAAGCAAGGTATTGAGCCGCGCCAGTGCATCGGCCACGATCCTGCCCTGCGCCTCAATGTTCTGGATGATCTGCTGCGGCGTCCGTTCATCCACCTTGGTGATGGCGTTCGGGTTGACGGCCTTGAGATCAAATACGGCAGCATCAATCGCGGCGGCTTGGGTCTCCAGATCGCGGGCGGCCTTTTCCTTCTCACCAATCTGTGTAGCGCAAGCCTCGATTTTGGTTTCCGAAGCCTTGTCTCGTTTGAATCGTTTGAGTTGCTCTTTGAGATCGACAACCTCGGCTTTGATGCCGGCAGCCTCATCCAGCAGCGGCTGCATTTCTTCGCGGGCGTTGGTGCGTCGGCCGGCGAAGTCCACCGTCCAGGAATAGCGGCTGTTACCCGCCGACGTGCCGCGTTGCCCCAGCAGTCGTGCATAGCTGGGGAAATGCTGGCCGGCATTTTTCTCGTCTGCCTGCCATTCGGCTATCAACGTCGCCGGCAGCTTGTCGTCCGGCAACGTCGAGCCGTCCGATGCAAAGCCGAAGTGTGCGAGTGTCAGTGGTGTCTTCTTGCCCACCTTCACCTGTGACAGGTCGTAATACCAAATGCGCTCGGTCTTGCGGCCCTTGGTGAAGAACAGCAGGTTGGTCTTCACGCCAGCGCCGGCAGTCGAGAACACCCCACCCGGCAGGCTGATAATGGCCCACAGCTCGCATTCGTCTACCAGCTTGCGCTTTGTTTCTACGAAGGCGCTTTCATTGGTGCGGAACAGCAGCCCCTCATCGAGCACGATGGCACAGGTGCCGCCCGATGCCAGCTCACCAAGTATGTCTTGCACGAACAGCACTTGGGTGGCGCTGGTCTCGAAGGCGAAATTCTTCTGCGCGTCCTTGCCCTCCTTGCCGCCGAAGGGTGGGTTGGTCAGGATTACATCGAACTGCTTGGGAGCCTTCTCGAACAGCGCACCATAGGTGGCGCGGCGCGTCAGCGAGTTGCCGTGCCAGAGGTTGGGCTGATCAATGCCATGCAGCACCAGATTCGCCAACGCGATGGGGAACACCAGATTTTCCTTCTCGCGGCCAAAGAAGGTGTCGTGCTTGAGGGTATCGATGTCGGTGCTGGTCGGGCTGCTGCCCAGCTTGCGGGCGATGTGCTCGTAGGCAATGGCGAGAAACCCTCCGGTTCCGCAGCAAGGGTCATAGACTTTCTTGCCGAGCGACGGATTGACCGTATGCACCATCGCGCGGATCACTTCGCGCGGCGTGAAGAACTGGCCGCCATCCGAGTTCTTTTCGCCCATCTTCAACAACAGGTCTTCATATACCTGAGACAGGGTGAAGAAGTGCTGGTCGTCGATGTGATCGATGCTGATCTCGTGCACCTTGTCGAGAATGTCGCGCAGATTGGTCTCCGAATCCACGCGCACCCGCTCCACGGCTGTCATGATGCGTCCGATGATGCGTTGCTTAGGCGTCGCTGTCGGGTTGGGTAGGCCGGTACGGGTATCGATGTCCAGGCTGTGCAGGTGCGGCAACAATTCCTTGTTGATGAAATCGAACAGCTTGCCGTCGCCTGCTGCGAACAGTTCCTGCCGCTTCCAGCCGAAGGGTTTGCCCTCGGCGGTCTTGGGGTGTTCGGGCTTGTCGGAATAGGGTGCGGCCCAGTCCTGCCAGCGGTAAGGGCTGCGCAGGGCAGGCGTGAAGCTCGTGCCGACCACTTCGGCTTTTTCCTGATCGCGCTTCTCCTGCGCGTCGAGGATGCGTAGGAACAGAATCCAGGTCAACTCAGGTACGTATTGCAGGGCGCTGGCGCAGTTGGAACGGCGCATCACGTCACAGATGCTCTTGACGAAGGCGGAAAGCGACTGGGTAGAGGCGATGGCCTTGGGGGCTTTGTCGGTTTTCTTGGTGCGGGCCATGTTCAATGTTCGAAGGCTTGGGCGAGTATTTTCTGCGGAAATAACTCAATATCAGTGAGCTTCTGTTCAATCGCTCGGCGCATGGGTTTCAGTGCTTTCAGCGCGGCAGATGCTTGCTGCTGTACCGGATAAGCAGGTAGCTCGATTTCGCCCTCGGCCAAACGGTTGAACAGCATCCGTTCGCGCACTGCGCCGCGCGCCAGCGAGTTGATGCACTTCACGCCCAAGGGAGAACGCAGCCAGAAATAGAACCAGCGGGAATCGACAAGACCAGCCTTGCCCTGCAAGGCAACGTAGTCCGGACTGGTAATGCCGGGTATATCGTCCTCATCGACGAATGCAATCGAACCGATCAGGATGCGCATCGGGTTGTAGAACACCGTGCCTGGGAAAGCGGGCTTGTATTTCGGTGCCTGCTTTCCCGGCTGTTCCTTGGCCGGCGCTAGACCGTCGCGGGTTGCACCAAGGACAGGATATTCCGCCCATGCTTTGCCGATGCCCTGCTTGACCTCGTCGAGCACATCGCCAAGCGAGTGTGGCGCGGTCGGATTTCCGCCGACGCTATCAAGAATGATGGCGTTGGCGAGATTGCTCACCTCGCGCAATTGTGTCTCCGCCGCCTGCCGCGCCGTTTCTACCTCGGACAGCTGGGCTTTCAGGTAGACGGCGATGCGGCGTTGTTTCGTAATGCTGACATCGGGAACTGGTAATTGCTCAAGCCGAACTTGAGGTAGATGAGCAATCGTTGTTTTAGCGTTCTGGTCTTCGAATGCACCTGTAATCGCTTGATGTCGAATCCAGAGGCTGAGAAACTCCGAGTCGGCCTTACCTTCGTGCGGTCGAACCCTATGCAAAGCCTTCTGGTAGTAGCAGTCAGCAAAATCGTTTTTCCAGACTGCACATCGGCCAGGCTCTCCTCCTTCGCAAACGAGAAGATCACCGTGACGAAGCGCAAACTTCTCTCGCTCGGCATCTGTGAAGTCCATCTGTGCCAAGTCCGAGATATCAATTCGTCCCCATTGGACGTTCGTGTTTCGAAGGTATGAGTAATAGCTGCTGCCAGTCTTGGATTTCGGCGACAACATCTTGCCGAGTTGAATATCAGCAACGCTCGCGAGCGGGACGAAATTCATACCCCGAACAGCCTCCCCTTCGCCTCGTGCATCACCTGTACAGGTTTACCCAAGGGGCGCAGCGCATCCAGCCCGCCGGCCAACTTGATTTCCGGCACTTCCCACAGCGCCGGGGTTTCCAGCGCATCGGTGCCCCCCTGGGCGAACTGGTGGCCCAGCCCCGTCAGCACGATGCCGGTTTCTTTCGGTGCGCCGTCCCACCAAGGCCGACTTTTCTCAATGTAGAGGTTGCCGCGCTCGGCACGCTTGAGCGCCTGAGCGTGGTAGCCGTGATGGCCGAAGAAGTCGTAGAGGTCGAAGTCGGTCATCTGGTCGATTTCGCGCATGACCTCGGGACTGAAGTTATCGCCCAGCAGGTGGTTGATGAGCTGGTGGCGCTTGGCGGTCTCGATCCACAGGGCACGAAAGTCGTTAAGGTTGTGGGCCTCGTTGATGACGCGATGGATCATCTCGCGTCGGTATTCATCAACAGGAATGGGCGTGTCGCGGCCATCGCGCCGGCTGAGGATGAAGCGCCCCTGCGGATTGACGATGATGGTCTGCCCGCCAATCTCACCCACGGCCGGGCCTTCGTCGCCGCCATCGCCGCCGTCGCCACCATCATCATCCCCGTCGCCCCCACCTCCACCGCCCGGCCAGGGCGGTTTGGTGATGAAGTCGGTGCCGAACAGGCTGGTGACATCGGTGTAGTCGTAAAGCCAGAACTTGTATTTCTGCGTTGACTCGTCAATGCGCGTACCGCGCCCGACCATCTGATAGAACTTGATCGGCGATTGCAGGTAACGGAAGAACACCACGGCGTTGAGTCGCTCGATGTCCACGCCGGCTTCCAGCAGGTCAACCGTGCAGGCGATGAAGGCGCGCTCGCCGGAGCCGCGCAAGTGCTCGATCATGTCGGCACCGTTGTTCGGCCCACCCATGCACTTGAAGGCGTAGTGATCCTTGGGCGTTTGACCCTTCTCCTTGCACCAGCGCACGTACAGATTGTTCATGTGCTGCTGCACGCGGTCGGCATGAATTTCGCGGGTGCAGAAGATGATGACCTTCTGTTCCGGCCCGCCGTTCTGGCAAAGTAGCTGGAACAGGTCTTCGCACATCTTGGGCGTGCGCAGCTCGATGAACAGTTCGTCGTCGAAATCCTTGCCGGTGTACTCGTCCTTGGTCAGGTCTTCATCGGTGAGCAGCTTGCCGGTGCGGATGTCCTTGACTTTGGCGGCGAGAATTTCGGCCTTGGTGAAGACACGGCTGTCGATGCTGGCCTTGCGCTTGACGATTTCGCAGGCGGCGAGGTAGCCGTCTTCCTGCGCCTGGATCAGCGTGTATTCGTAGACCGGGTTGCCGAAGTACTTGAGGTTGTTGGCGGTGATTTCCTTGTCTTCATCGCTGGCGTTCTTCGATTCAGCGAGCTTGCGCGGTGTGGCGGTCAGGCCGATGTGGATGGCGTTGGGATTGCGCTTGAGTACTTCCGACCACTTGCCCCAGGCCGAGCGGTGGCATTCGTCAATGATGATGACGCTGAAGGCATCCTCGCCGTAATGCTCGGTCAGGAAGCTGGCAAAGCCTTCGTCATCGTCGAGGCCGAGGGTCTGATAGGTGGCGACATGAATGCGGGCATTGGCGGCAGCGTTGCCGCCTTTCTCGGTTTTGACAATGCGCACGTTGTCGCCGAAAGCCGCCTTGAGCTTGGTATATGCCTGTTCGCGCAATTCGTCGCGGTCGCACAGGAATAGCGCCGGCTTGGGCAGTTGGCCTACCTGCCCCAGACGCCAGAGCAGGTTGGCGGCGATGATGGTCTTGCCCGAACCGGTAGCCAGCGTGAGCAGTACGCGCGCAGGTTCACCGTCCTGTTGGCAACGGATAATCTTCTCGAAGGCGGCGCGGATTGCGGCATCCTGGTAATAGCGGCTCTGCGACCAGGCCGGGCTGTCGGCCTGGAACAGCATGGCAGCAGCGGGCTGCGTGATGTCGATGCCAATATCCTTGGCGTAGCGCGCCGTGAGATCGGGGTGGGCCGGGAAGTCGGCAAAGGGAAAGGGGCCGTTCTGGAGGTTGGTGAAGAAATCGAACTCCCCATACCTGTGGCCGTTGGTGGCAAAGACGTACTTCACCTCGAAACGCTGGCAGTCGGCATAGCCCTTGGCTTGCTGCATTCCTTTGAGGGGGTCTTCTTTTTCCTTCTTGGCTTCCAGCACACCAACGGGCAACGGTTTCGGCATGTCGCCAACTTGCACACACAGCAGATAGTCGGTGCGTCCCGATCCCTTGCGACGGCTGCCTTTCGCTCCCGTCGGCTCGACCGGCGCGGGAGTCTCCATCTTGATCCACTGGTGATCGGTATAGCCCTTAGTCCGGAGAACAGGGTCGATCAGGAAGTAGCGGGTTTCTTGTTCGTTGTATGCCAAGGGATACGCTCGTAGGTGGACTGAGGCTTGCCAGACAATCTTGTGACATCGGGTTGAGTAACCTACTTAACTGGCTGATTCTAGCCGGTAACATTCTGTAGGGATATTGAGCGTAAGGCATAATCGAATGCATGTGCGGCCGTTTCGCCCTCAAGGCTCCTCCTGCCGAACTCATTACCAAGTTCGGTCTACAAACCTGCCCGGACTTCGCACCGCGCTACAACATCACGCCGACGAGCGACGTGCTGGTCATCCGGCACAAGCCGGACACCGGTCGGGTCGGGCAGATTGTGCGCTGGGGGCTGGTGCCGTCGTGGGCGAAGGATCCGAGCATCGGCGCGAAGCTGAACAATGCTCGCGCCGAGACAGTTGACACGAAGCCCTCGTTCAGAACCAGCTTCGCCAGGCACAGGTGCCTGATCCCAGCATCTGGATTTTTTGAGTGGCACCCCGTCGGCGAGGGTGGGAAAGTGCGTAGGCAGCCGCACTACATCCGACCTGCCGATGAGAACGGCCTGTTCGCGTTCGCCGGACTGCTGGCACGCTGGCGTTCTGAAGCGGGCGACGACCTGATCACGACGTGCATCATCACGACGGGGCCGAACGCCGTCATGAAACCGATCCACGACCGTATGCCGGTGATTTTGGAGCCGGGGCATGGGATGCTTGGCTGGGCGCGAAAAACGTCACCACGGACGCGCTACGGGCCTTGCTGGTGCCTGCGCCGGCCGAGGGGATGGTGGCCTACCCGGTGGGGATGGCGGTGAACCGGGCGGGGGTGGATGGAGAGGGGTTGATCCAGCCCCTAGCTCAATGAATGATGACTGCGAACAGACAAAACCCCCAGAATGTGACTTCTGGGGGTTTTGGGGGTAGGTCTTCCTAGGTTAAGCCGCTTTCACCAGGGGGTTGATGAGGTAGGACGACGAAGCTGGGCGCCCTGATCCTCGCTCCGTTGGTATGCGTCTGATCCACTGATCTTGCTCCAACTCGCGGCATGCGGACCTGACCACCTCGGCATCGATCAGGTTGGTCCAGCCGGCCTTGTACACGTCCCGTTCGCTGAACCCGTCCACCAGCTTCCCCGACCTAATACGGGCAATCAGGGTGGTTACTGCGGGCTGAAGTGGATCGCCTCCCAAGGAATAGATGCGTCTTGCATGAGAGAGCAAGTAGTCATGCCACTTGATGGCGCGCTGAAGCGCTTCTTTCGAAATGCCCGGCGCCTTATATTTCTTCCCGGCTGCAAGTGCAACCAGATGGAATATCAGCGCGAGCGACGGAATCAACTTGCGGTACTTGCCGATGTGCTCGGCAACGACCGGAGTTTCCTCCTCTTCGATTTCAGCTTCCATGCGCTTGTACCAAGTTACAAACAAGGGCTGGGCTTTCTCGGCAAAACGGAAATACGGAGTGACGCCACCGTCCCCCGGTTGAGCACCGATAGTAACGAAGTCCGTTGCAGCCAGGGCGCGCAAGATTTTTACTATCTTTTCCTTAGCTGCGTCATCAGGCTTCTCGTCGACATATGCCTTCTCGGCGCGCTCGTCCGGGTAGACCATCAACTGGAACCGCTGAAACAGTCCATCGTTACCGTAACCGGCGAGCGTGGCGTAAAGATACTGCTGCAACTTTTCAGGTTGTATGCCACCGAACAACGACAGGCAGAGCTTCGGCACGTACACATTTCCACGACCGATGCGGTCAGTAGTAAACGAACTTTGACCTTCCCAGGCTTCGAGGAAGAACGACCTGTCGCCTTCGTGACCTTGCTTGTCGCAGTTGGCTAGCAGCCCGACCAACTCGTCGCGCACGAATATCAACCCGCGCTGAGAATCGGCCACCAGTTCGCCAATCTTTTCTACCGTAGCGTCATTCGTGCGGTAACGCCGAAGCTTTGGCTCCTTGTCCTCTTGATCCAGACGCGTGATATCCAAGATGCGATGGCGAATTTCTTCCACGGACAAGTTGAACTTTGCTTCCGCATTGGCAGCCTTGAGTTGCTTGAGGTCGTATTCGCGTTCCGCTTTTCGGGTCAGAAAACGAGCGATCGCAGCATCATGCTCAAGCTTGGCTTCATGTTCCAGCGTGCCCAGAAAAGCGGTACCCGATTTCAGAGCAGGCGTTTTCAACATGCCGGGGCGCCCGACGAAGCCGCCCCAAAGATTGGGAACCACTGTCCACGTATCAAGTTGCTTCGGACGAATGGCACACCCGGAGCCGATCACCGAACCTATTGTGACCAGCAACGCCACGGCAACGAAATCCGGCGGGCACTGCATGCGATGAGCCTCATCGGTAACGTAACCTACCAGTTCTTCGGGGAGCAGATCCGGGGTGAAGCTCGATACCGGCCGGAGCGCGAACTCAATTGGTGACGGCGCCTCCCACGGTTCGTCTCCGTCGATGCGGAACGCCAGCATATCCAACATGCTTTTTGGAATGTCATTGATTTTCACAGCTTGGTTACCTCGCAAAGCCATAGATAGGGTTTCCCGGAGTCCGGATGGATAGAGGGTGGGAGCACCACGTTCTTCCCAGTTGAAAGAACTTCGATAACGTAGGCCGGTTTGCTATCAGTCGTGCCTGGTGAGCAAACGGCACCGTCGCGTATCCAGATGTCAGATTGCCGCAGCGTTGTCGCCGCTTTCGCTGGCGACTGCCCGCGCGGCACCCGAACATATTGATGGCGGCCGACACCCGAGCCGGATTTGACATGTGGTTGGAACTCGCCGCCCAGTACCGTGGCAGCGACCGAGTAGGCCTCTTGGGCGTACCGTTCGCCACCGCGCACGTCGATGTCGACGACGATAATCTCGTGGCCATCGACGACTGACCACTTGCCTGGACGGAAGCCCACGTTGTATCCATTCTGATAACTCATTGTGAGTTCCTTGGTGGTCTTCACAGGCGCATTCGCCCATCCAGGTTCTACAGGCCTCTTTTCTTTCGGTGCCAACCAATGCACTGCGAAACCCATCTCGCGCAACGTGAGCGCTGTTTTCAGAATATCGTTCATAACCAGTTCTCCAGGTAGCGGATGGCATCGGCGACGCTGAGGCCATCGCGTTCACAGACGAAGCGCACGATGGATTTCCCGGTGGCACCGCAGCTGCTGGACTTGCATTGATACCAACCGGACTCAAGGTGCATACACAGCGAGGGATTCCGGTCGGCGTGGAATGGGCAGCAGCCCCATGCGAACGATCCGGACGTTACCGAGAACTTGTCGATTTCTGCTTCGTAGAACTCTTCAGGGCTCGGCAGGTGCGGCGCGCGTGGCTGTTTGGTATAGTTGCGGTAAGCAACTTTGGTAGCCCCAAGCTGTTGCCGGCCCGGAAGTCCTCTGCCAAGGACACCGGGCTTTTTCATTTGCGGCCTCATTGCACGCCTCCGCCGCGGGGGGATTTCGCGGCTGGCATTGATCCCAAGCTAGGATGGGGATCAACTTTCTTTGCTTCTAACCTACTCAGTGCAGTCCGAAGACAACCGACGTTCCAACCGTTGCTGCGTATCGATAATCTATTGGGGGGTGGGATGAGGCCGGACTTTACGCGACGCCATAAAGTTGCAGACGAGCAAGCGAATAGCCGTTCGACTATTCTCTGCTTTACAAACGCCGCATCAGGAAGTCGGTCGAAGTTTACAAGTTCAGGGGAAAACTGCCCTGGCAGCGCCTTTTGGGACATATCGTCTCCTTTCAAAAAAGTGAGGCGATACGAATACTAAAGACACGAAAATTGACCGCTGCAAAAATACCATACCGATTTGGATAAGGAATTTTGCAAAGATATTTCAGCGGAGCCTAGGTAACTTCATGGCGGGCTCTATTAGTTTGCAGATTTCGCCTACGAAGCTTTTCCGTAGTAAGCGCAGGTCAGAATCCTTCATGTCTGTATAGCTGCAATCCTTTGATGATACATCGTCAAACGTCTTTGAAATCACTTCAATTAATGCGTCACGCTCAGGCTTTCCGGGGTTGGTTTTATATGTTCGGTAAGCATCCACTTCTTGGAATGTCTGATACAGAACATCCAACTGGTTCAATGTGTTATGAATATAATAATCAATAGGAATTGTGCTTGATGCTTTCGCTGCATAAATATCCCGTGCTTCTTCGATAATGGGAAGCGGGATATGTCGTGGATCCAGCCGAATGATGACTTCCCTGAGTGAGCCGATTAGGTTTTCGTAGTCTTGCCGTTGAGATTGTGCGCTATCTCGTTGCGGAGAGTTCGCATCGAGTAAGTACCCAATGGCTGCACCATAAATTCGCTCGTAAGCTTCATCTATTGCCGTGGCTTCATCAAAGTGATCCTTAAGAATCCTATTAAGATTTAGTACGAAATCAGCAAGCCCAGGTGTGCAGGCAACATTTTTAGTGTTCGGGTAAACCTTTCGAGGTTTTTTCTTGGTCATCGTCGTGTTCGGGAGTGTGATAGCGCTTTCGGTAGGATCATCGCTACGATTACAGGCAATCAGGTACAGGCAGTTATTTCACATATGTTGGTAACGAGAAAGAATGTCAGAAGCGGTAGCAAGTCTAGTGCTTCTTCGTTGATATGCCAGCTTGTGGGGACCCCAGAGATGGCTATCGTCCGGTTCGGAATGTATCGCTGAGCGCCGTGATCAGAGTGTTCACGTTTGCCCGCCCGGAAGCCCGTGGTGTTATGACGGTGCGCAGCCTGTCAGTTACACGAAGTAAGCGAACTTTCATCAATCCGGGTACGAATACGGGTAGAAAATATAACCTGAAATATCTTATGGCTTAACCATCATTGTTTCAGGCAGATATTCGATTCCAATACCGCTACCAAACATGAAAAAGCCGCTCCGGATTCCGGGGCGGCTTTTTGTTTTCCAGCGCCGCTGAAAGTCGGCGCTGGCGGGACGGCACTCAGACGGTACCAGACGGTATTCAGACGGTATTCAGACGGTATTCAGACGGTATTCAGACGGTATTCAGACGGTATTCAGACGGTATTCAGACGGCCGCTAGCGCTTGCTCGAGGTCGGCCTTGAGGTCGTCGATATGCTCGATGCCGATCGACAGCCGCACCATGTCTTCCGACACCCCGGCCTTCGCCAGTTCTGCCGGCGAAAGCTGGCGGTGAGTCGTGCTGGCCGGATGGCAGGCCAGCGACTTGGCGTCGCCGATATTGACGAGGCGGGTGACGAGCTTGAGCGCGTCCTGGAAGCGTGCGCCGGCCGCGGCGCCGCCCTTGACGCCGAAGGTCAGGATGCCCGAGGCGCGGCCGCCCATGTACTTCTGCGCCAGCGCGTGCTCGCGATGGTCGGGCAGCCCGGCGTAATTGACCCAGCCCACCTTCGGGTGGCTCTTGAGGTATTCGGC
>Ga0172367_10005048_pt1 | contig 16096 bp, 10 predicted proteins | sample Lak10m_FD_114542 | JGI IMG/M metagenome (GOLD analysis project Ga0172367, IMG submission 114542) | Freshwater microbial communities from Kabuno Bay, South-Kivu, Congo - kab_022012_10m | ecosystem: Environmental > Aquatic > Freshwater > Lake | place: Democratic Republic of the Congo: South-Kivu...
GAGGCGCAGGTCACGCCTTGCCCTCGCCGCACGGGGATCGTCCGGATCGAGCGAGTCGAGCCACTCGGGCACGACATGGCGGGGAAGAAGACTCATTCCAGCAGCGCGAGCGGGCTCCTTCGTTCTTTGAGGGGCAGGCTTACGACACGACCCGACTGGCGATGCGATTCAAAAATTGCCAAGGTCATTTCGACAATGGCCCGGCCGTCGCGGTCCGAGCAGAGCGGCGCGCGCTTTTCCCCGATCGCGCCGATGAGATCGCGGCAGGGGCCTTGGTGTCCGGCGACGAGGGCCTTGATGTCGGCGATCGGCTCGGGCTGGTCAATTCCACCGCTCGTGATCGGCACCCATTTCTTCGGATCGGCAGTGGGACGGAAGGGGCTCCCCTCATAATAATGGGCGAGCGGCTCGGCATCGGCGCGGAAATCGATCACCCCGTTGGTGCCGATCAGCTGGACTCCAAATCCCGTTTCCCTGACTCCGGCTCCTGCGATGGAGTCGAAGAAAACGGGAATGCCCTTTTCCGTCTCGAAGCGTGCGTGGATCTCGTTCCCGGCGAGGGGACCGATGCCCTCGGCGCCCTCCTTCACATCGGCCGCCGCCACCGGACGTCGGTCCTGCAGGACCGTCGCGGAGACATTGTGCGCTTCGCCGGTGAAATAGCGGGTCAGATTGAAGAGGTGTGAACCGAGCACCCAGAGATCGAGCGATCCGCCGCGGGCGTCTTCCTTGCCCCGGGCGCGGACCTCGAGCCAGCGTCCGATCGCGCCCTCCTCGACGAGTTTGGTGATCACCGGGAGGACCGGGTGGTAGCGGTTGCGATGCGCGATCGCGAGCTTGGCTCCGCTCTTTTCGCAGGCGGCGACGATCGCATCGGCTTCGACGAGGTCGCGACAGAAAGGCTTTTCGACATAGAGCCCTTTCGCCCCTGCCTCGATCGCGGCGAGGATCATGTCGTGGTGCTGGTCGATGTGTCGCGGACAGATCGCGACCAGTTCGGGCTTCGCGGCCGCGAGCATTTCACGGTAGCTTGAGAACGCGGTTTCCTTTCCGAGCCCGAGCCGCTCGACCGCTTTGGCCCGTCCCGGCTCCGAGGGATCGGAGACGCCGACGATGTCGGTCTCGGGCAGGCCCAACCACACCGTGTCGAGTCCGTGACCGTAACCGCCTTTGTCCGTGTCGCCGATGATGCCGACGGTCCAGATTTTGCCTTCGGCAGTCCGGGCGAGGGGAGGAAGGGCGGTGGAAAGTCCGGTGGCGAGAGTGCCTTGGAGAAGGCGGCGGCGGGTCAGGTTCATGGTCGGGCAGGTTGGGTGGTCGGGAACAGTCGAATCATTGCCAATCTGATTTCAAAGAGACTGACAGGTTCTAGGACAGACTGCAAGCCGTCTGGACGTCGCGTCCGGGGAACCTCTTCGGTTCGCGCTTAGAGTCTCAAATCTGCGAGTAGTTTAAAATTTTTTAGCGAGTTCTTGCATTGCGGACGCGTTTTTTGTAATTTCCGCGCTCGACTCCGGACCTGCAGGGAACTGGTTCCCAAAAGCCGGGCGTTACAGACTCCATTCTCCCGACAACCCCCCCGGCGGTAGAGCCGTCTCAATCATGATCGTGAAAATCACCCTCGTCGCTGCCGCTTTGTCGGCAATCACCCTCGTTCAGGCCATCGGCGCCTCCGCGCTCGGCCTTAACACCGAAGAATGGAAGACTCCCAGCGCCGAAATGGTCGCCCAAGTCGAGGCCATGGAGAAAGCCATGGCGGCCATGGCCAAGGGAGAAACTCCCGAAGTGACCCTGCAGCAGGCGATCGACAAGGTCCGTGAGCTTGCCGACAAGGGCAATGACAAGGATGCTCTCTACGCGATGGGATTCCTGATGCAGCAAAGCCAGCAGCAGAATGCCCTCGCCGAGGCAATGACCTACTACAAACGTGCCGCCGATGCTGGTCAACTTCTCGCGATGAACAACTACGGGTTCATCCTCGCTGGATCGAGCCAGGAAGTCGAAAAGACCAAGGAAGGTCTCGAGTTCATCAAAAAGGCCTCCGATGGGGGGCTCAACGCCGCCCGCCGCAACATGGCCGCCATTTACCTCAACGGTCTCGGGGGTGAAGAACGCAATCCTGACTCCGCCGTGGAGCTGCTCGAGAAAGCGGCCGCAGAAGGTGACGGGCAGGCCCAGTTCGAGCTGGCCCAGTTCTTCCTCGAGCTCGGAGGCCCCGAGAAGGTCGATGACGACAAGGCTTGGGATTGGTTGAACAAAGCGGCCGACTCTGGCAACGCCAACGCCCTCGCCACCCTCGGGTCCGTCCTTTTTGACGGCAAGACTTTCGGTGCCCGCAAGATCGAAGCCGACCCCAAGGCCGCGGTGGAGAAGTTTACCAAGCTCGCCGAGCAAAATGTCCCAGCCGGTCTCCGAACGATGGGCGAGCTTCACGTTCAAGGCCTCGCCGGCGTCGAAAAGGACTTCGCGAAGGCCCTTGATTACTTCTCTCGCGCCGCCCAGGGCAATGATGCTGCCGCCCAAGTCGTCCTCGCCGGCTACTACGACAAGGGGGTCGATCTCGATCAGGCTGACCAGAAAATCGAGGTGGCTCCGAATGCCGCCGCTGCTCTCGAACTCTACCGACTCGCCGCCCGCAACAACGTGCCGCTCGCGCTCTACAATGTCGGTGTCTTCTACGAAGAAGGTCGCGCCGTCGATCAAGACCCGACGAAGGCTTTCGCCCATTTCCTCCAGGCTGCCGGGGGCGGCTTTGCTCCGGCCATGCAGAAGGCCGGTGTTTACTACCTGAACGGTGCGGGCACCCTTCGTGATCCCATCGCCGCCGCTGGCTGGTTCAGTCGGGCCGCCGCCCTCGGTTCCCCCGAAGGCCTTCTCAGCCTCGGCGTCATGGCAGAGTCGGGCATGGTTCCCGTCGCAGCCGACAGCACACCGAGTAAAGCCGCCGCTGAAGCCTATCAGCAGATCGTGAGTGCCCCGCAAGTTGGCGACCAGACTCGCTTCGAGGCTCTCCTTCGGCTCGGAGGGATCCATTTCCGCGGCTCCCTCGTGGCCGCGGGAGAGGAACCGACTCCTGATTATGAGAACGCCTACAAGCACTTCAAGCAGGCCGCGGATCTCGCCTCTGGCAATGAATTGGCAGGCAATCTCCTGAAAGAGGCTGCGGCCAAGCTGACTCCCGAGCAGATCAAGAAAGTCGACGCGGCGGTGGCCGAAGCAGCGGCAGCCCGCAAGGCCGCCCTTGAGTCCGCCGCTCCGGCGTCAGCGGGTGGAGCCGCTCCGGCGGGCGCACCCGCCGCAGCCCCGAGCGCTGCGCCCACGGGCCAAAGCCCGGCTCCCGCGGGTGATGCCGCCGCGACCGCGGCAAACGGTGCAGCGGCAGCTCCGGCGGCCATGCCGACGGCTGCCCCGGCGACCGCTCCCGCGTCTGGTGCCGAGAGCGAGAAGAAGCCCGGCTTCCGGCTTCCGCTCTTTGGTCGCTGAGGCGGAGGTTCGAGGAGACTTCAACCGTTTCTTCAAAATCCCTTCGCTCCGCTGACAGGACACCGAACCCCGGTGTCCTGTTTTGTACCTCGGAGACGTCCTCCCACCTGGTGCGTCCAATCGGGCTACCCGATTACGGTTTCCAACCTTTAATTTTTTGTTGACCTTCGAGGCTCTCCTTGTCTAAAACTGCCTCGAATAGAACTTTTTAAGTTGGTAAACGACCCGTTTCTTGGCCTTGCTGTCGGGAATTGGTGCCGTTCGGAACTGAAAGCATCTCCTCGATTCGAAAATTCTCCCCATTCTCCTAACTTCAGGATCCCGCCTGATAACCCTTCCTCGCTATGTCCGCCTACACGCGCTTCAACGTTTTCCTGCGTCGCAAAGTCTTTGCTGCGTTTGCGGTTCTCTTGATCGGATTTTCGTCAGGGCCTGCGGCGGCGGTTGATTTTTATTGGGATGCCGATGCCACTGCTGGCGGTAATGGAACGGATGGGGCCGGGCTCGGGGGTGCCGGGACGTGGGACGCTTCCTTGCTGAACTGGTGGGATCTTTCGGCCGATCTGGCATGGCCGAACGACAATTTCTCCAATGCCATCTTCACTGCCGCATTTCCGACCTTGCCCTACGCTGTCCCCGTTGCTACCGCCGTGAACGTGGATGCCGGAGGCGTCACGGCCAACCGACTCTCCTTCCTCCGATCGGGCTATTCCCTGAGCGGCGGAGCCATCACCTTGGCGGGATCAGCTGCGGGGATTCAGGTCAATCTGGGTGAGTCTGCCAGGGTCGACAGTTTGATTTCCGGGACTGACGGGTTCAGGAAAACGGGTGGCGGTAGCCTGCGATTGGCGAATGCCTCGAATAACTACACGGGTACGACGACCATCGCCAACGGGACGCTGATCATCAGCAATGGCGGGGCTTTGGGCGGAACGGGAACCGTGGCCATCACCACCACCAACAACACCCCGCTGAACACCACGATGATCGGTTTCGGTGGAGGTTCGCTTTTGTTGGATGGATCAGCGGCAGGCTTCACCCTTGCCAGAGATGTGGATTTCGAGGGCCGCGGCCCGATCGGGGATCGTGGCTCCGCCATTTTGAGCCTGGGTAACAATACCTTATCGGGGACCTTGCGGTCCGCTATCAGTCCGCTGGCGCTCTCGCCCACGGCAACGATCCGGAACAGCCGGATCAACAGTGTCAATGGCACCCTTACCTTCGCTGGCACCCTCAACGTTGGAGGAACTGCTGGAACTACCGTCACGAATCTGGGTGGCATCAACGCCGCCGGAGTGGGCGACTTTTCGCTCACAGGCGTCCTTTCGGGAACCGGCACTCCCGATGGTTTCCAAGTCGTGTAGACTCTGTGGGTGGCTCCCAGCGGTCTGGTGAGGGAGCTTCGGTAGATCGGTTCCCCCCTCTTGTCTCCAACCTTCTGCCTTTTCTCCCACGGTAATCTCCCGCCTCCTGAATCCCCTTGCTGCCATGCGCCTGCGCCTGCGCCTCCTCATCCTTGCTGGAGCGGCGGTCCTCCTCCTCGGAGGGCTATGGTTCGTGCGTCGCCCCATCATTCACGCGGCGAAAGAGTGGCGGGCTGAATCCCTCGTGACTCAGGCGGAGGAGGCCGCTGCGGAAAAGCTCGGACGAGAGGCCATCCAACTGGCGACAGCGGCATCACAGCTCGAGCCCAAGCGGCTCGACACTCTCCGAAGGCTGATGAAACACGGACGGGCCGTTGGCATGCCAGAGTTGCCGGCCGTCACCTTGCTGGTCTTTTTCCACGAAGAGCGCTCTCCCGAGGACAGGAAGGAGATCCTCGAGTGGTCACTCGAGCGAGGGGACACCGCCTTTTTCGACCAGCTCTTCCCCAACATCGAGGGGGAAGAGGCTCTGGATCCCGAGACCCGCCTGCTCCATGCAAGAAAGCTGGGGCTGCAGGGACGCATACTCGACGCCATCGAGGTTGCCCGCGAGCTCGAGGGGGAAGAAAAGCTTGGCCCCGAAGTCTCGATTTTTCTCGCGACGATGCTCTCCCGTCTGACTTCGAACCCCGCAGCGAGGCAGCAGGCGCGCGAACGGATCCACGCGGCCCTGGAAAGTCCTGACGTGGACGTCTCGCTTCTGGCATGGCGCAGTCTCGCGTTGCTCCCTGCGGCGCAGCGCGATCCGGGTCCCACCTTCTCGCCGCAGGCTTGGCTCGCGTCGCGGCCGACCGCCACCGGGGAGGATCACGTGATCGGTCGGCGGATCGAGGTGGATCGTTTGCCTCAAGCGGAACGGATTCCGGCGATGGAAAAAGCCGCCCAAGACCTCGTCGTCTTGGATGGAACCGTGCCAGCCTTGGTGCGCTGGTATCTCGAATCCGGAGTGGGTGAGAAACTTCTCGATCTTCCCGAGGAGACCTTCCTCGGCGAGGTGTCGGCGTTCAGTTCGCGTCTTCAGGTGCTTCTGGACTTGGAGCGTTTTGAAGAGGCCGAGGCTTGGTTGAAAAAGGCTCCGGCGGGATTCCCGGAGAGTGTTTCGGGCAGCCTTGCCGCCGTTTTCGCGCGGCGCGCGGGGCGTGACAGCGAGGCTCTCTCCGTCTGGCGTCGTGTCATCGACCGCGCCGCGTCGCTTCAGATCTACGGTGATTGCCTCTCCGCCCTCAAGGTGGCTGAAAAATTCGGCGAGGAGGAGGCGGCGCGGGATGTCGTCGCTGCGATCATTAACTTTCCCGCCAACCGGCTCCCGCCCAGTGAGATGCTTGAGTTTCTCGAGCCCCGTTTTGGCGACCGTCAAAGAGAGTGGCTGGAGTTCTGGAGGGGGATTGTCCGAACCCGCAGCGGTGATGCCTTCGCCATCGATCAGGTGGCTTTTCTCGAGCTCGGTCTCGACGGAGAGGTCGACGGCGAGGGACACCTTCAACGAACCCGGCAAATCGTGCGCCGATTCCCGGGGGCGCCTCGTTTTCGTTCCACTCACGCCCTCTGGTTGATGCGGGCCGGTCGTGACGAGGAGGCTCTGACGCTCCTCCGCGAAGCCGATTTGAACTGGAATGAGGCGGATGCGATTGCCCGGGCGACCTACGCCATGGCGCTCGAGCGGAATGGCCTTGCGGCCGAGGCGGCGCCGATGAAGGCCGGATTGCGCTGGGCCGGGATTGGTCCGGTGCGAAGGGGCATTATGGAAAAGATTCTTGGTCTCAAAGCGGGTGCATCGGAATCATGAATGGAACGGGGCCAATCCGCTTGAAGACCTCTCCGTTAGCCCGGTTCCAGGGAGTCATCGCCCTTGCCGCGTGCGCCTTGCTGGTCGGTCTGGGTCCGTTTGTCCGGGCCCAGGGAGATCCTTCGGAGCTGCTTCTTTCCCTCGCCCTGAAGGCGAATGAAGGGAACGAGGAAAAGGCCAGGGCCCTCGCCGATCGGCTTCTGTCCGCGATGCCGGCGCGAGTCGATCCCTCCTTCTCCCTCGAAGTCGAGAAGGCGGGGCCGGGAGAGTCGGCGAGGCTTCTTGCCATGATTATCCTGCGCTCTGAGGTAGCTGATTTTCGAAACGATGGCATGGCCCTCCTGGAAAAAGCGGTGGAGGCCACGTCGGTCGACGCCACGGAGGCCCTTGCCGTGATTCTGCTCGAGGGAAGGCACGGCCAAGCGCGGAATCCCAATCGGGCGGTGGAGCTACTCCGTCGTGCCCGTCAGATGCCCGGCGCAAAAACCGCTCATCGCCTCCTCGGGGATCTTGCCTTGAAGGGGGAGGGGATGGCGAAGGATACCGCTCTTGCCGTGGAATACTATCTTCGTGGCGCCGAGGCTGGATCGGTGGATTGCCTTCTCGCGCTCCATCGTCTCTATCGTGACAAGGATGGCGGGGCTTACGATCCCATTGCTGCGGAGCGTCAAGGGCTCGCGGCGGTGGAGGCGGGAAATGCCGAAGCGGCTTACGAGATGGGAATCTTTTACGAGGAGTATGTCGAAGGGGCGCCGAACTGGTCGCGCGCCTCCGAGTGGCTGAAGAAAGGGTTGGAGAAGGGTTATGGCCCGGCGGCCCGACGGCTTGCCGATTATGCCTTCGAAGGACGTCTCGGCCGGATCGATGCCGCCGAAGGCACGCGCCTCCTCCGCGAGGCGGCTGGATTCGGTGACGGCGAAGCCTGTTTGCGCCTCGCCACGTTTTATGAAAAAGGAGAGGTCCTGCCCCAGGATCCGGTGGCTTCGACCGCATGGATCCGCATCGCGGCTTCGATGGGATATGGGCTGGCCGAAAACGCCTATGGGCTCCGTCTTGTCAACGGATACGGGGTCGCGTCGGACCCCGCCGAGGCGTCCCGGTGGTTTGCCAAAGCCGCGGCGCAGGGGTTGGCCGATGGCCAAGTCAATCTTGCCCTCCTCCTTGAAAACGGCATCGGCGTCGCCCCCAATCCCGAAGAAGCTCGTCGTCTTTTTCTGGTGGCCGCCGAGGCGGGTCAAGGGGTGGCGCAGGAGCGTCTTGCCCGGCTTTTCAGCGAGGGTGCCGACACCGCCGCCCGCGATCCTCTCGAGGCGGCCTACTGGGCAACCCAGGCCGAAAGAACCGGCGTGAAGGGTGCGGCCGCCCTCTCATCGAAATTGCGTGGGGCCCTCACCGCCGCCCAGCTCTCCGAGCTGGATCGACGGCGTCCGGCTGCCGCTCCGAGCCAACCCTGATCACTCGCTCAAAGACTCCCCTGTTTTGTTGGAATTCATGACTTCTGTCATCCAGTCGCTCGGAACCTTCCGTGGAGTCGCCGTCTTTTTCGCCGCCTTTTCCATCGGATTGCTCGCCATCGTCCTTCTCCGGCGCTTCTGGATTTGGGAAAGGGGGCGGGATGCAGGTGATGGCGTCCGCAAGCTCCAGGCCGAGCCCATCCTGCGAGTCGGAGGAGTGGCCCTGTTCGGCGTTTTTCTCTTCGCCTGCCTCGTCGCAATCGGTGGAGCGCATCCGGAAAAAGCGCCGCTTCTGGGATGGCCTTTCTTCCTTCTCGGAACCACGATGTTTCTTCTCGGATTTCTCGATGACCTCTTCGGCCTGCCTGCCCTCGTGCGGCTCTTTGTGCAGATCGGTGTTGGCGTCGTTGCCTACCTCTGCGAGATGCGCATCGACATGGTCAGTCACCCCCTCGGGACCGGCGAGATTGAAACCGGCGCTTTTGGACTGATTCTCACCGTGATCTGGTTTGTCTCCATTCCGAACCTTATCAACCTCGTCGATGGCATGGACGGTCTTGCCGGAGGGATCGCTCTCTTTCTTTCGCTCACCCTTGCGACGCTCGGAGCCTTCTCCGGGCACGAGGAGCTCCTCCTCCTCAATGTCGCTCTCATGGGTGGGGTCGTCGCTTTTCTCCTCTTCAATCTGCCGCCCGCGAAGATCTATATGGGAGACGGCGGCGCCTATCTGCTCGGATTCATCATTGCGGGCTCCTCCCTCCTCACCTCTAACAAGGGGTCGATTTTCGGGGCGCTCCTTGTCGTCATCATCGCTCTGGGGTTTCCCATTCTTGATACGGCCCTCGCCATGGTGCGTCGGGCCCTCACCGGGCTGCCGCTGATGCGGCCCGACGCGCTCCATCTCCATCACCGTCTCCTCACCCTCGGATTTTCGAAACGAAACATTCTCTTCATCCTCTACGGGGTTTTCGCCGGGTTATCCCTTCTCGGGCTGAGCGTGTTTCTTTCGGCGGGATACTCTCTGCCCATCGTCGGCATGATAGCGACCATCGCCGTGATCCAGACGATGCGTTTTGTCGGCCTGCCCCACAACCTGCGAGAGGTAAAAAGGGTTCTTCGCGAAATCATCACCGCCCGGAAGGACATTCGCTACGCCTACGCGATGTCCCTCGTTCTCGAGCACGATCTTGAAAGGGTCGGTTCGCCCGATCGCTTTTGGGAGAATCTCCGCGTCTTTCTGGATCGTCTCGAGATTTCTCCGGTCGCTCCCGGTATCGCGTTGCCTCAGGCGGAATCGAGAAAGATCGTCGCCCTCCGGATCGACGACCGGACGCTCTGGGTGCTGCACTGCCCTCGTCCCGAGGGCACGAGCCGACGATGGGAGCGGGTCGCGCGGTGTTTTCTCTCCGCCATCATGGGCGCGAGGGCCAACTGGGGCAGGGCTCTGCCGATTTCGCTCGGATTCGTTGAATTTAACGACGAGGCGGAGTTGCTCACCGTCGAGGCGGCTCTCAAAGATGGCGGCGGTTCGTCGTCTCCGAGGCTGGGGCAGCCTTTCCCGGGAGAATTTCAGCGGACCGAGACCTGATTTCTCGCTTCTGAGAAATGATTTTTATTTTTTGCCACCAAATCTTGACGAGGTCGCGCCAATGTTGTTGTAATTGTCCCCCCCGGAACATGCTATCTTTCACTACACCACGGATTCTAGCGGCGGGCCTGTGGCTCGCGCCTCTGTTCCCCTCGTTCGCCCAGGAGGGGGAAGCGGTCGTGGGGGATCCGTTTTCGGTGGAGGCCGGTTCAGAGGCGCTTCTCAACGCGGCGGGCGACACAGCGGTGAGTGGGGTCGAACTCTCGGACGACGGGGATCTCAGCGGCCTCGAAGACTCCGTGGGTGGTTTTTCTCTTTTTCCAGACCTGAAGGTCGACCTCATCAGCTCCACCTCCTACATCTACGACTCGAACACGACCCAAAGCCCGGTGGCGGACAGCGCTTCCCTCTTCGCCTTCGCGTTCGGTGCGGTCGCGAAGTCGGGCGATGCCGCGGACCGCGGAGCTTACTACGGTTTCGATTACAACGGGCAAGCCTACCTCTACGCGGATTCCAGCGATGACTTCGGCCGCGATCCCTACGAACACTACTTCAGTGGCAATGTCGGCGTCAACGGTGGCAAGACCCGCGTCGCCCTCGACGTCAACTACCACCGGAATAACGGCAATTCGATTCAGTGGGACCGAATCGAACGCGAGACTCGTCGCGCGGCGAGTCACGATTACGGATTCGCCCTGGGCGTGACTCGGGATCTTTTTCGCGGCGACCTCAATCTCGCTTTTGGCTACACTCTTCGGGATTTCGATCCGGGCACCGGTTTTGGTGATGGTCAAAACGTCTACACTGATGTCTCCTGGCTGACCTCTCCATCGTTTGCCCCGAAGTCCGGGGTGGGTCTCGGCGTCCGTTTCGGTAATGACGAGTTCGATGGCAGCCCGGCTCAGGATTTCACCACTCCTTCGGTCCGTTGGAACTACCGACTCTCTGGAAAGACCGCGCTCAACAGCTCGGTTGGCTACGAGTTCCGTTCGATCGATTCGCCCGGGGCGGTCGACTCTGAGGCGTTGGTCTACAGCGGGGGAATCGGATGGGCGGCCACTTCGAAAACCGGCTTCAATTTCGGTTTTTATCGCAATGTCCGGCCCTCCTACATTTTCAACGGGGAGGATTCCACCAACACGGGAGTCAACCTGCAGATGAAAAACGACCTTCCCGGTCTCTTTGAGCTGAATTCGAAGCTCGGCTACGAGAATGCCGAATATTCCTCAACGGGAGTGGCGGCACCCACGCCGCTTGGTCGCGACGACCAGTTCGTCAGGCTCTCCTTCGAGCTCACGCATCCGCTGATGATCACCGACCGTCTTCGGGGTCAGTGGGCCTTCTTTTACAATTTTAACCAGAACGATTCCACCCTGCCCGTCTACGCGTTTGATCAAAATATCACCGGGATCCGTTTCAGCCTGATTTATTGATTTTTTCCGGTCCCACCGGTCCGTTGCCTCCTCCTCAAAAACAATCGTCATGAAAAAGCTCTCCTCTGTTCTCGTTCTCCTCTTCGCCGTTCTCGTGATCGTTCCTTGTGACTTGCACGCTCAGAAGCGCCGCGATGTGAAGGGAACCATCTTCAAGGATCCCAACGGAAATAACCGGCTCGATAACAACGAAAAAGGAGGGCAATCCGCGACCGTCTGGCTGTATCGGGTCCTTCCTGATGGCAGCAAAAAGAGGGTGGGCCGGGTCAATACGGACCAAGCCGGTAATTACGAGTTCAAGAACGTTCCGTCCGGGAAATACTTCATGGCCGTGCGCTATGATTCCAACAAACTGGCGGTTCGCACCCGCACCTTCGGGGTTGGGGGGGGCAGCAATGCTGCCTACAACGCCAATATTCCTTTCGTGACTCCGCCAACGATCAATCAGTATCCCCGTCTTACCGCCACTCCGAATCCGGCGAATCTCGACGAGAGCGGAACCAACCCCGTTTCCCCTCCGGCCCCGTGATCTTCCGTGTGCCTTCCAGATACCGGGGGGAGGAAGCGGGCTTGCAGAAAGTGGGTGGTAACCATTTTCAAAAGCCCTGAATCGTGCTAGGATGACGCGGATTCGAAGCGTCCTTGACTTTCTACATGACTGAACGGCTCATCAGCGGGGCGGGCATCAGGGTCTCCAAGATCCTGTTTGTGTCGATCGCATTTCTTGGCGGGGCGCTCCGCCCGGTTCTGGCTCAGGATGCTCCCCCTCCCCAAGCGACGCCGGTCGAGCAGGGGTCGGATGCCGTCGCCTTGCGTCGCACGAGTCCCGGCGAGGTGCGTGAAAATCTGCAGCTCAAGACCGGCGATATCGTCTCCATCAACATCTTCGGTGAGGCTTCGCTCACCGGAGCCTTCCCGGTCGGGCCGGGTGGAGACATTGTGTTCCCCCTCCTCGGCAGCATTCCCGCTGCCGGGTTCACCACGATCCAGTTGGGGGATAAAATCAAAGGGCTTCTCGAATCCGACTACATCCGCAGCGCCCAAGTCGCGGTGGCCATCGTCGAGGAGGCAAAGCTGGCTCCGAACACGATCACCGTCATTGGTCAGGTGATGCGCCCCGGGCAGGTGGCCTTTGAGAAAGACATCCCGATGGATCTTTTTACCGCGATTTCGACCGCCGGTGGCATCACGGAGAGGGGTGACCGTCTTCGCATCGAACTGAAGCGCCGTGAAAATGAGGATCTCCGAACCCAGAATCTGACGCTCGATGGCGATCGGGTCGTCAAGTTGAGGGACAAGGATACCATCATTGTCCATGCCCTTCCGGAGAAGATCATTGCCGAAAAAGTCATCCAGACCGTCACCGTCATCGGCGAGGTGAGGACGCCCGGTCAGGTTCCCCTGAAGGACGATCAACCACTCGACATCATCACCGCCATCGCCATGTCGGGGGGGTTCACCGACGTCGCGAGGCCCTCGAAGGTGATCGTGCGCCGCAACTCCGAGAGTGGCGTCCAATCGATCGAGGTCAACGTCTCGAAGATGCAGAAGGACAACACCCAGCCTTTCCTGCTCCAGCCGAACGACACCGTCACGGTGCCGCAGAGCGTTTTCTGACGACGTTGTGTCTTTGATCCCACGACTCCCGCATGAGCCGATCCTATGCCCCCGACACCGACGCGAACGAAACCAGCCAGTCGCGCGGTCTTCAGGATTATCTGCGCTGGTTCCTCCGTCGTTTCTGGATCTTTTTGATCGCCGTGGTGGGTGGCTACTTCCTCGGCCTGTATCTTTACTCGGTGACCCCCCCGACTTACCAGTCGTCCGCCACCATCGAGATTCTGCGGGTGAAGCGAGATGCCGCCGATATCGCCGAGGAAGAAAAGATCCGCATGACCGGCGCCGCCGAGATGCTCTCCGCCTCCGAGCGGATCCGACTTCCCCAGATCTACGTCGAGGCCGCCAAGGGGCAGCTTTTCTCCAACCGTGAAAACATCGCTCCCGCCAAGAAGCGATTCCCCTGGACAAAGCAGATGCGCTTTTCCGGAGAGGATCTCAGCCCCGAGATGTTGGGTGCGATGTTGAAGGGCTGGGTCACGGTGCGGTGGCGCACTGACACCACTCTTCTGGATCTCTATGCCACGCATACCGATCCGGCAATCGCGCGGGATTCCCTCGCAGCCGTGCTCAGTGCCTACGAGCAGCTCAGCGAAAGCCGCGTCGAGGGGTCTTCCGAATACGTTCTCGAATACATTCTGGACAGCTCCGCGGAGATCAAGGAGCGCCTCCTTGGCCTCGAGAGCACGCTCCAACTTTACCAGCGATGTCTCGAGCTGAGCAAGGAAATCGACGAGGCCGAGCGTCAGGTCGCCGAGATGGAGAAGCGTTATCTGCCGAAGTGGCCTGCCCTCGTCGAAGCAAAGGAACTTCTGAAGATTCTCCAGGATCGGTTTGTGCAGGAATTCAATCAGGTCATGAACCTTTCGGAGGAGGAGCGAAAGTATTGGGAGACCAGTCTCGCCAGTCTTCAAGGGGCTCCCCTCGACGCCCTCACCAATGCCAAGCGTCAGGTTGTTTCGACCCGATCCAACGTGCTGGAGCGTGAGCTCGAGGCCGAGAAGGCGGTTTACGACAATCTGATTCTCCAGCTCAAGGAGGGGAACGTCACCCGCGGGTTTGCGAGTCGGCAGTTTGAGGTGGTGCAGCCTCCCACGATGCCCGCTGCTCCCGTGGCTCCGATCAAGACCCGCATGCTCGTTCAGTTCGCCGGTGGGGGAGCTGCTCTCGGAATCGCCATCATCATGCTGCTCGGCTTTCTCGATCCGACCTTGCGCACGGTGGCCGAAGTCGAGCAGTTCTGCGGGATTCCGGTCGTCGCGGGATTGCCGGCGTTCAAGAAACGCGAGAGCCGTGCCGAATCGCTCGAGCTTAAACGCGATGCCCAGTCAAAGCCTGCGGAGGCGATTCGCACTCTGCGGACCGGGCTGACCTTCCTCGGAACCGCCGAGGAACGGTGCACTTTCCTCATCGCCAGCTCCGTCCCCGGAGAAGGCAAGAGCTGGGTGGCTTCGAATCTTGCCCATTCCTTCGCCCTTCAGGGAGATCGGACTCTCCTGATCGACGCGGACATGCGCCGACCGGTGCAGGGTGAGGTCTTCGGATATGGTCGCGAGCCCAAGGGGCTGGCCGATGTCCTCTCGCTCGGCACACCGCTCAAGGAGGTGATCCTCCGCTCCGAGGTCTCTGAGGATCTCTTCCTGATTCCGGCGGGCAGTTGGTCGGCGAACCCCGCCGAACTCCTTTCTGGAAAATCGCTCCGCCCTCTCCTTGAAAAGCTGAGTGAGTATTTCGACCGCATCGTCATCGATTCGGCTCCGCTCGTGCCAGTCAGTGATTCCGTTCCCATCGCCAAGCTGGTCCAGTCCGTCGTTCTCGTGGTGCGGATGGGGAGCACCCCCAAAGGGGCGATCAAGCGCGCCGTTCGCGTCCTCTCCGACAACGGGTCCCACCCGGTCGGGATTGTGGCAAACGGCCTGCCCCAAACCCGCACCTCTGGGGCGCACGGCTACTATTATTCCTATTCGAGCGGAGGCAGTTACTCGGGCTACAGCAGCAACGAGAGGTAGCGCGCGTCGAAGTCTTGCTACCCGTGTCAGGTTACCCTGCGACGGAAATCGCCACGGGCCGGTTTTTCCTTAGCGAAGGGCGCGTTCTGTGCCAACGTGCCCCCGCGCGGCGCCTTGGCTGCCGGTGCCAAAGGATGAGTTGGACCCACGAACATTTGCCCCCGCTGCGCTGGCTGGCGGTCCTGGCGCCCCTGCTCGCGGCCTTTTTTTATGCGCCGCTCGCTTTTGGCGGCACCACACCCGACACCGTGAAGGTGATCGATGGATTGCTCTTCCACGGTTTTCTCCTGTGGTTGTGCGTCCTCGTTTTCGAGCGTCGCTTTCCCCACCTTCCCTGGGCGCTCGCACTGCCATTGCTGATCCTCGTGGTCCTCGGTGCCTTCCAGCTTTGGAACCCGAAATCCGTCGTCGACACGGTCTATGGGGAGATCCGGCCCTTGGCCGATTCGCTGCCCTTCCTCCCCGGTAGTGTCGACGCCGCGGCGAGCCGTCCCGTCCTCTTCAACCTCGGTGCGCTGGGTCTCGGAGGACTCGTCCTGCGCGATGTCTTTGCCCAGGCACGGGCGCGCTGGCTTCTCTTTCGTTCGATCGCCCTTGCCGGTTTTGTGATCGCGATGATCGGCATCTATCAGAAGGCATCTGGCGCGGAGGCGATGTTATGGAGCGAGGTCCGTCCCTTTGAGGGCAATCGTTTCTTCGCCGCCTATCGCTATCATGGCAATGCGGCATCGTTTCTCAACCTCAGTTGGCCTGCGGCTCTCGCCGTGTGGATGAGGAGCCGTCTCACCCGCCCTGGAGCCGTCGTTGTTTCGCTCGACTTCTGCGTGCTGTTCCTGATCTTCGCCGCCGTCTTCGTCAACTCCTCCAAGGCTGGACAGGTCATCGGGTTTGTTGGGTTCCTTTTGGCCGTGTGGCGTTTCCGCGGGGAATTCGCCAATATCGGCACCAACCGGATCGGCATGCTGGTGGTCGGCCTTTTTCTGCTCGGCTTTGGCGCGGTTTTTGTTTTGCCCGGGCTTCTCAATATCCTCGAGAACTGGAATTCGTTTGGAGAGGACGGCTACACCCTCACCGGACGCCTTCTTGCTTATGGTGCCTGTCTCGGTGCGATCGAGGAATACGGGCTTCTCGGGGCCGGGGCCGGGACGTTTCGCTACGTCTTTCCCTACCACACGCTCGATCTCGAGGACCGGATCCCCGGATTCTGGTATTACGCTCACAGCGACTGGTTGCAGGCGGTGATCGAATGGGGGTGGCTTGGTTTTGCGGCGTGGGCCACCCTCGTTGGTGGTGCGTTTGTGA
>Ga0172367_10005049_pt1 | contig 16096 bp, 9 predicted proteins | sample Lak10m_FD_114542 | JGI IMG/M metagenome (GOLD analysis project Ga0172367, IMG submission 114542) | Freshwater microbial communities from Kabuno Bay, South-Kivu, Congo - kab_022012_10m | ecosystem: Environmental > Aquatic > Freshwater > Lake | place: Democratic Republic of the Congo: South-Kivu...
ATTACCACTGCAGGCGGTGTTTACGGCCCGTGGGTATTAAATACAGCCGGTAATGTGAGCATCACTTATAAAAAGGCCGGATTTGATGATTACGGCTGGACAGGTTTTCTTGCCGGCGGCTCTGTTAATACCATAAATGTTGGAATGGCAGAAACTACCAATCCTGCATCACAGCCATTTGTTGCCACCCTGAACACTCCACAAACCCAGGTTGACCTGAGCTGGAATCTTCCGAGAGGTTATTATGAGCTGATCTATGACGATGGTATCAAAGATTTAACTACAGTATGGGCAGTAGGAGGAAATTTAAATGCGGTAAAATTCACTGCTTTAAACTATCCTGTCTATGTTGTTAAAGGTAGTGTTAATATCGGAGATGCTTCCGATTATGCACCCGGAACAGATCCTGCAACCTTAGCTCCTTTCCAGGTACAAATTTTTGATGCAACCGGTCCGGGCGGAATGCCGGGAAATCCAATGGCAGATCCTATCGATATTCAGCCTACTCATTTTGGCTGGACATTCTTTGATTTACCTGCATGGATTGGGATAGGCAGTGGTAATTTCTATCTCGTGATGATCCAGGGTGGTAATTCAGGGGTTGCCGCACGTCTTGGCGTTGATAACAGCTCAAACCAGTTAAGGTCATACTCACGTTATATTACAGGTGGCGGTAACTGGTTACCGGCCGACGGTAACTTCATGATGCGTCTTGTTGTTTACGGAGTCGGCGGTCCGATAGCCGATGCACCGGATGCAATTTTAGGCTATCAGTATTGGCGTTTATTCCAGGGACAGGAAGCTAATGAACCATCCTGGACTTCCCTTAATACAACCGGCAACACAAATGGTGTTGACACCGGCTGGCCGTCATTACCCGACAGCGCATACCGCTGGGCAGTTAAAACCAAATATACTTTCAACCGCTGGTCGCCGCCTATCTTCTCCAATGTTCTTGGAAAGAACAGAACGGCTAACGTTACTGTTAACGTTACCCTCACCTGCGCAGCACACCCGTTGAATGGCTCACTGGTTACACTGACATGCCTTACACCGGGCGCCGATTCGGTTTATTCAAAGGCTACGGATGCAACAGGAACCGTCAATTTCCCGACAGTCTGGAAAGGCCCTTATCATCTGAATGTAACACGTTCCGGTTATGGCAGTTATGATGCCGACGTTTCCATATTTGCAGACCATGTATATGATGTAACGGTTCTTATGGAAAAAGTTCCACCGAGAAACATGTTTGTTGACGACCTGTCGTTACTGTCTACCTGGAATCCTCCCACACCGATCGTTAACGTCTTCGAGGACGACTTCAGCAGCGGTAGCTTCTATACCAAGGGTTGGATAAACTCCCCTGGTTACTGGCAGATCAATACCGGATATGGTAATCCTGCACCTTCAGCAGAACTCGGCTGGTTCTGGATGCTGACAAATTATGACAACGTTAATTTAACCAGCCCCGTCGTTACTGGTACAGGTGCACCTGATTTCAAGCTCTGGTATGATGTCACACTCAACGATTACGGATATACCGGACAGGAATACCTTGATGTTGAAATTAAGGGCGGATCAGGTCCATGGGTATCGCTTGCAAGCTATGTCAACAATGGTGACATTCCATGGCAGACAGAAATAAAAGACATCTCTGCATATAGCAATGGTACTTTACAGATTCGCTTCCGTGCCCATGGTGCCGATATGTGGAATATCGATTACTGGAATGTTGACAACGTTAAAATCGTTGCAACAGTACCTGATCCGAAACCATGTATCCTGGCTTACAACGTTTACCTTAACGGAATACTTGATGGCGTAACGATGGATACAACTTATAATATCCCGCCCAATCATGTTACTTATGGCGGGACTTATGAGGCATGTGTAAAGGCAGTTTACGGAAGTGGTTATTCCACTGCATCTTGCTATACATTTACTTCACACTTCCTCTATCCGCCAACAAACCTGATAGCCGACAGTGTTGAATGTGTTGCTTACCTGACATGGGTGAAACCCGCTATGGCTGGTAAAATTCATGTTCCGGCATTTAAAGGAACAATCGAACATACACCTTCATCTATCGGTCCTGCACCAATTGATCCGTCAAAACCACGTTCATCGTGGCCACCCGAACATTCAAACTGGAGAGGTTCGACCGCATTCGGAATGGATGGTTCATCCGGCCAGTATATCAACTTTGATGTTGATAATGTTGGTGGTATGACAAATATCGGTCCGTTGATGCCTGCATCCTGGTGGATGGATATTGAATTCCCTGTAAATCAACCCGACTGGGCTTATGTTATTACTTATGGTGGCGCTATAGCCAACCATATCTGGCAGGTTGACAGGGCTACAGGTACCGGAACAGATCTTGGTGCCACCGGAGTAACCGGAACCGATATCCTTGATATTGCTGCCGATGTTACCAATCCGGGTATCATGTATGCTGTTGCCAGCAACGGTTCATGGGTTGATACTTTCTATGAAATCGACCCGTCAGGACCTTCCGCTACTTTAATAGGACCTACAGTTAACTCGGCTGGTATGATCGGTATGGCCGGTGACAAAGATGGAAACATCTGGGGATATGACTTAGTTAACGACCAGTTCTATTCCGTTGATAAAACCACAGGTGTTGCTACAGTTGTCGGAGCACTTGGATTTAACGCAAATTATGGCCAGGGTATGTTCTTCGATGAGGCAACAAACACTGTCACCATGGCTGCCTTCAATGCCAACTCCTTCATGGGAGAAATCAGGGCAGTTGACGTTACAACAGGTGGTTCTACCATTTTAAGCTCGACATCTGATCAGATTGCCGGCGCTACACTTCCTGTTACCGCAGGTGGTGGCGATCCTCCGGGTTTGATTGGTTACAAAGTGTATCGTGACGGTGCTTATATAGCTTATATCGGAGATAAGGATACCACATGGTATTATGACTATACCGTTAACCCGGGATTGCATTCCTATGAAGTTTCGGCATGGTATGATTTATCACCATATATTACTCCTCCGCCATACTTTGGTGAATCAATGCTTGAAGGTCCGGATGAATGTAATATTATCTGCGGACGTGATCTGCCGTTCTTCGAACCATGGGATCAGGCTTCTTTCGCATACAATGACTGGACATCCGAAGGCAACTGGACGATCACTACTGCTGTTGGCAATCCTGTTCCGAGCGCTGACTTTGGCTGGCTGCCTCCCGCAGTTGATTACGAGCAGTCTATTGTAACTCCAACCCTTAATGCAGGTCCTTATACCTGTGCAACCATCTGGTGCGACTTTGACCTTAAACTCGTTGACCGCAATGTTACCGGTGAGGAATTCCTGGCTGTCGATATTTATAAAGACGGCGGATGGAAAAATGTCGCTGAATTTGCCAACAATGGTTCCTTTGAATGGACTGCACAGCATTATGAACTCAAGCAGACTATAGGTAAGGCCTTCATGGTACGTTTCCGCGCACATGGAGCAAACACTCAGGATATACTGCATTGGTATGTTGATAATATTCATATTTATGCAGTATGTACGCCTCCAACAAATCTTGCATGGTACGATATCAACAACAATGATGTATATCTGAGCTGGACTCCTCCTGTTTGTCAGAGTGGTCCCGAACCTCGTTGGATCACCTGGGACGATGGAACCAATGCCAACTCTATCGGATATGGTGCACCAATGACCTTCTCAGTTGCAAGCCGCTGGACTCCTGATCTGATTTCAGATCTGGATGGCGGAGCCATTACCAAAATCCGTTTCTGGCCGGCCAGCACTGGCGGCAGCTCAGGAATCTTCACACTCAGAGTATGGGAAGGCGCTGATGCAGCAACACTTCTTGTTGATCAGACTCTTGCTTCCGTCACATATGATGACTGGAACGAAGCTACCATCAACAGTCCTGCACCGATCGATATCAGCAAGGAACTCTGGTTCGGTTATGAAGTTAACGGAACCGGATGGCCCGCCGGTTGTGATCCTGGTCCTGCAGTTGCCAACTTTGGTGATATGCTGTTCGACGGTTCTGCATGGGTTTCAATCAGTATAACTTATGGATTGAACTACAACTGGGACCTCGAAGCATATATTGAACCTGCCAAGGGTGCCAACCGTAACGTTATCAACCAAACACCTGTCCTTGCAAGTGGTACACCATCTGCAAGCCCGGTTGCCGTTGAGAAACAATCAGGAACACCGAGATCAATCGCACAGGCAAGAGAAAGTTCATTACTGGGATATGATATATTCCGTAGCCTTGACAGCACAGCAACGTATCAAAAGATCAATTCATCTATCGTTACCGATACTACCTATGCTGATATGGCTGTGCCTTTATATGGTGATATTTATTACTATGTTACAGGTGTATATCCGGAATGTGATAATTCCTCGGATTCTTCAAACATTCTTAAGGTTCATCTCGTAGTAGGTATTGATCAGCTTAACAACGGTTCGATCATGGTTTACCCGAATCCCGCAACTGAGAATGTAAACGTTAAGAGCGATTACACTATCTCGAGGATTGAGGTTATGAACTATGTTGGCCAGACGGTTTACAACAGGACTAACGTTGAAGCCAAGCTTGCCAAGATCAATGTCGCTAACTTCCAGTCGGGAGTATACTTTGTAAAAGTAACTACCTCACAGGGAGTACGCACTGTGAAGATCACCGTTACAAAATAATCCTTAATCGGAATTCTTCGAAAAAGGCCGGCCAATCACCGGCCTTTTTCTTTTTAATCCTCACACCCATCCTGTATCCGTCATCCGGATCCATCATCATTTCCTATCTTTGCCGGTCATGATATCTATCAATAATCTTTCGGTTGCTTTTGGCGGAGAACCTTTGTTCGACCATGTTTCCTTTAATATCAATGACAAGGACAGGATAGGTCTGACAGGGAAAAACGGAGCCGGCAAATCAACTATCCTGAAGATCATTAAAGGATTGCACAAGCCTGATGAAGGAGAAGTCATCCTTCCGGATGGCTTTACTGTCGGATACCTTCCACAGGAAATGGAGACTAAAAGTCAGCGGACTGTCCTTGAAGAGGCTTTGACCGCATTTCAGGAAGTCATGACCATGGAGAAAAAAATACATGATTATGAGGAAGAAATCGGGAAACGCACGGATTACGAATCGAAATCCTATCAACGGCTGCTGAAATATCACGGGGATGCCCTTGAAAGATATCATCTGTTAGGTGGACAGGCAATCCAGGTCGATATTGAAAAGGTCCTTACCGGGTTAGGATTTGAACACGATGATCTGTCGCGTAACCTGGCAGAATTCAGCAGCGGATGGCAGATGCGGGTTGAAATCGCAAAGATATTACTACAGCGTCCCAACCTGGTTCTTTTAGATGAACCTACAAATCATTTGGATATCGAATCCATTCAATGGCTGGAAGAATTTCTCCGGGATTATAACGGAGCGGTAGTCCTGGTTTCCCACGACCGTGCATTTCTCGATAACGTTACTGGCCGTACCATCGAGATATCCTTAGGAAAGATATTCGATTATAAGGCTAACTATTCCGGATATGTTGAGTTACGGGAGGAGCGGCTGGAGAGCCAGCTTGCCACATATTCAAACCAGCAACGCCAGATCCGTCAGATTGAAAGGTTTGTTGAACGGTTCAGGTATAAAGCCACCAAATCGCGGCAGGTTCAGTCACGGATAAAAATGTTGGAGAAGATCGATCTGGTGGAAATTGATAAATTTGATGACTCCGGAATCCATTTCCGGTTTCCGGCTGCCCCTCATTCCGGAAAAATCATCCTCGAGGCTCATCACCTTTGTAAAGATTATCCACAGAAACGGGTGCTTGATTCAGTGAATTTTTCGGTGATCAAAAATGACCGGATCGCATTTGTAGGCAAGAACGGGGAAGGGAAGACCACATTGTCGAAGATCATCGCCGGGAATCTTGAACATACCGGTCAGCTTAAATCCGGACATAACATTGTGACCGGTTACTATGCCCAGGAACAGAGCGATTATCTCGATCCTGAAAAGACCGTTTTCAAGACCATCGACGATATCGCTATCGGAGATATCCGTACCAGGATTAAAACTATTTTAGGAGGATTCCTTTTCAGTGGTGATGATATTGAAAAAAAGGTGAAAGTGTTGTCGGGAGGAGAAAAGTCAAGACTCTCATTGGCTAAACTTTTACTTACCCCGGCTAACCTCCTGGTTCTTGATGAACCAACAAACCATCTCGATATGCGATCGAAAGATGTTTTGAAGAATGCACTTTTACAATATAACGGAACTCTTATCATTGTTTCGCATGACCGTGATTTTTTACAGGGGCTGACCAACAGGGTGTTTGAATTCCGTCACGGGACGATTAAAGAATATATCGGAGATATCTATGATTTCCTTGAACAGCGCAAAATGCGTTCACTGAAAGAACTTGAGGAAAAACAGGCAAATCAGAAAGGAATAAGCACAAATATTCCGGTTTCCCAAAATAAAAAAGCCTGGAAAAAAAAGAGGGAAAATGAGCGTGAAATAAGGAAAATCAAGGCACAGATCAGCAGATGCGAATCGGTAATTGACAGACTTGAAAAGGATATCCATGAAAAAGAAGAGATGTTGGGGAATCCTGAAAATTATCAGGAACAAATCCGTGATGGAAGTCTTTACGGGGAATATGATAAATTAAAAAAAAACCATGCCCGTGAAATGAAAAGATGGGAAGAGCTTCATTACGAACTCGAAATCCTTACCTCTCTCTCATAAGCATCTCTTTGGCCAGATCCCTCAATCCGGTCTTTCTTTCTTCCTCTACATCGATCACATCCAACCATTGCAATCCTTGTTCAAGATAATGTTCGATTTCCTTGCGTGTAATGTCATCAATTTTTAGCTGGTGATAGATAGAGGTAATCCTTGCAATTTTTTCATCCCCCGGGACATCATTGTCATAAAAATTCTGCGTCAGCCTGATAAGGGTATCTTCCTTTGCAAGTTCAAATGCTTTGAGATACAGGAAAGTTTTTTTATTAGTAAGAATATCCCCTCCGAGTTCTTTCCCGAATTTGGATGAATCGCCGAACACATCGAGCCAATCATCCTGAAGCTGGAAGGCCAGTCCAAGGTTTTCTCCGAACAGATATGCTTTCTCAGTTTCATCCGGTGGGGCGCCTGCAAGAATAGCTCCGGTTTTCATACTGCAGGCCAGCAGGACTGCCGTTTTCAGACGGATCATCTGGATATAATCTTCCTGAGTGACCTGAACGGTCGTTTCGTAGTTCATGTCGTATTGTTGTCCCTCGCAGACCATCCTGGCCGTATCATTAAATAATTCAAGTATCCTGGGTAGAACAACGGGATTTGTCCTGGCTATATATTCATATGCCATCACGAACATTGTGTCGCCGGAAAGGATAGCGGTGTTGATATCATATTTTTTATAAACTGTCTCCTTTCCCCGTCTCAGAGGCGCCCTGTCCATTATGTCATCGTGCAGGAGGGTAAAATTGTGAAATATCTCCATGGCCATTGCAGGGTACAACGCTTCAGAAATATCTCCCCCAAACAGATCACATCCCATCAGCACCAGCAATGGCCGGAGCCGCTTGCCGCTGTTTCTGATGGCATACTCGATGGGTTCATAAAGCTCAGGAGGATCATTTAAGAAACCTGCAGAGGCAAACGCCTCGTCAATCATTTTCTGGAGTTTCTGACGGGATTGCATACGTATAAAAAAGTCAGTCCTGAATATTTATAAGATATTGGCCATACCCGCTTTTCAACAAGGGCTGTGCAATTTTATTCAACTGCTCGCGTCCGATGAATTTCATCCTGTAGGCTATCTCCTCTATACATCCGATCTTTAATCCCTGACGGTTCTCCACAACTTCAACAAACTGTGCGGCCTGAAGCAACGACTCAAATGTACCGGTGTCGAGCCAGGCAATACCGCGGCTGAGCACACCGACTTTAAGGTTTCCTCTTTCCAGATAATAACGGTTCACATCGGTGATCTCATACTCGCCCCGTGTGCCTGGTTTGATGTTCTTTGCAACCTCCACGACAGAATTATCATAAAAATATAAGCCGGGAACCGCAAAGTTTGACTTAGGATTTCCGGGCTTTTCTTCGATTGAAATTGCCCTGAAGTGATCATCAAATTCCACCACACCATACCTTTCCGGATCATTAACATGATATGCAAAAACTACTCCTCCGGCAGGGTCGTTGTTTTCCTGAACGAGTTGGATTAACCCGTTGCCATAAAATATATTATCGCCTAATATCAGGGCAACCTTCTCTTTTCCTATAAAAGATTCACCGATGACAAATGCCTGAGCAAGTCCGTTTGGTATAGCTTGTTCTTCATAGGAAAATGAACATCCGAGATCGCTGCCGTTTCCAAGGAGCCGCCTGAAGTGAGGAAGATCCTGAGGAGTCGATATGATCAGAATCTCGCGGATGCCGGCCATCATTAACACCGATAAAGGATAATATATCATCGGCTTGTCGTAGATCGGCATCAGTTGTTTGCTGACGGCAAGGGTCAACGGATGGAGTCGTGTTCCGGCGCCACCGGCCAGTATTATTCCTTTCATAAAAGAGTTTGATTGGTCATTGTGTCATTAAGTCATTTTTTTTTCGACGTCCAGATTATCCAGGTCAACATCATCATCGTCATCATAAAAATCGACGAGAGGGGCTTCAAAGGCTTTGGTGGTACTCCATTTGTTAAGTGTAAGAAGCATGGAGGGGAGAACGAATAAATTAAGTAAGCCGCCTACAAGCAATGTCACGGATATAAGAAATCCGAGGGCCTGTGTGCCTCCGAAAGTTGAAAGAATGAAGATCGCAAAACCAAAGAATAAGACGGTAGAAGAATAGATCATACTATACCCTGTCTCTTTCAACGCCGAGATAACCGATGAAGGAATATTATGCCCGGTGTGCTTCAACTGAAGCCTGTATCTTGATAGGAACTGGATCGAATTATCGACTGAAATCCCAAGTGCGATACTAAAGATCAGGATTGTGGATGGTTTTATCGGAATTCCCAGGAAGCCCATCAAAGCTCCTGTCATGAGTTGTGGAATCAGATTCGGGATCAGCGAGATCAGGATCATCCTCCAGGAAGTGAACAGGAATGCCAGTAGCAGAGCAATGACAACTACGGCAAGGGCAATGCTCTCCCACAGGTTCCTTATGAGGAAGTTTGTTCCCTTTAAAAACACTATACTCGTTCCGGTCACCGTTACTTTGTATTTTGCAGGATTAAATATAGAGTCGATCTTTGGCCGGAGGGTTTTCTGGATACTGTCGATGGTTGTAGTGCCGACATTGGCCATCTGAACACTTATGCGGGTGATCTGGTAGTTGGAATCGATGAAATTTTTTATAATGGTCCGTTTCTTCGATTTAAAAGCCGGTATATAATCGGCCATAAAGGTCAGCTCGTTGGAATTCGGCAATGAAAAGTATTGAGGATCCCCTGCATAGAAGGCTTGTTTCGCAGTTTTGATAACCTCCACGATTGACAATGCTTTCGAAAGTTCAGGATAGGTTTTCAGGCTATCCTGAAGCCTGTCGATCTTACGCAGTGTCGATAAATTCAATACTCCTTTTTTCTTGTTGGTATTGACGATAATTTCAAGAGGCATTATGCCTTTAAAATGTTTTTCAAAAAAGAGGAGATCTTTATAGATCGGATCACGGGTGGAGATATCATCCACGATGGTCCCTGTAGTTTTCAAACGGCTGGCTCCAATCACACCGATGATAATACATATCCCCATTACGATATAGATGGCATTACGGTAACCGGAAACCCAGATCACCGCCTTATCTATGACCGATCTGGCTATGCTTTCTTCGATATGTCTGGTATGCTTTTGTTTGGGAGGGGGAAGAAAACTAAAAAAGATAGGAACGAGGCTCAGAGAAAGGATATATATCACCATTATGTTGATGGCGGCAATAAGTCCAAACTCAACCAGTGATTTGTTATTTGTAATTATAAAAGCAGCAAATCCGGTTGCTGTAGCCGCATTTGTAAGCAGGTTGGCAGCTCCGATCCTCTGAATAACCCTTGATAATGCCTTTGCCTGGTTTCGGTGATGGTTGTACTCGTAATGGTATTTATTCAGGATGAAGATACAGTTTTCCACCCCGATGACGATAAGCAGTGGTGGTATGATGGCAGTAAGCATTGTGATCTTATAGCCGAATATCCCCATAAATCCAAGCGCCCAGACCACGCTGATGATCACGATCAGGATCGGAAAGACTACTGCCCTGATGGAATGGAAAAAGATATACAGGAAAAATGCTGAGATAACAATAGCAAGGACAACAAATAACTTCATTTCGTCTTCGAGCTTCTTAGCAGTCAGAGTACGGATATAGGGCAGCCCGGAATAATGTATGTCGATCTTATATTTCTGAGAAAACCGGTCAACTACGGCTTTTATCTCCCTTATCAGGCGTATCCTGTCTTTGGAATTGACCAGCTTTTTATCAAGGGTCAATGCCATCAGTATTGCCGAGGTTTCTTTATTAAAGACCAGCTTATCGTAAAAGGGGAGTCCGTAAATTACGTTTTTAAGGGAATCCAGCTCTGTCTGGTTTGATGGTTTCCCGGGTGTAACAAAAGCGAACTCAAACTTCCTGAGCGAATCATTCCTGATCAGTTTGTACAAGCTTGTGATCGACAGGATACCTTCAACGCCATGGACATGTTTCAGTGAATCTGAAAGGTCATAAAAATCATTGAAATCTTTAAGACGGAATAAGTTTGAATCGACCATTCCAAGAAACATCACTGTTCCGTCTTCCCCGAATTGTTTTATGAAACTTTTATAAGTAATATTGGTTGAATCGTTCGACGGCAGAATACTGGTATTTTCATATTGCAACTTTACCCTGGTTGCCATATAACCCATAAAAACGGTAATCATCCCGGTAACTACCAGAATAGTAATTCTGTTCCTTAAAATTGCTCTAACTAAAAATTTCCACACAGAGGTTCATTTGGGACATCGAATTTAAAACATTTTTAAAAACATTCAGTATATTATAGAAACAGAATCATCGTATAACCCTTACGAGATCAAATCTGAAATAAAAATAAACCGCAATAACTACAACAGGACACAATGGAAGGAGTTCCTGTTTCGATTCAGAATTTGTAAGGAACGTCTACTGTACTCTAACGTGCCTGCCGTAGTAAAATAAGACAAGAATATGAGTAAACGTTATGTTCTAAAAAAAAAGTAGTTTTGCACCTGTAATACCATATAGCATAGAATATGAAGCAGGAATCCAAGATATTTAAAGGTAAAACCCTGGCCATACTGTCGGGTGGAGGCGATACTCCGGCCGTCAATTCAAGTATTGAGGCAATAAGGAACCGTGCATCTTTACTGGGATTTAAAGTTTTCGGAATTTTGCAGGGATGGAAAGGGCTTTTAGGCGACGGTAATATAGTTGATCTGACTCACCAGCCATACGACGGATATTACGGGGGGACCGCATTGCGTTCGAGCAGGACAAATCCGTTTCCTTCGAAGAAAAATCCTGAGAGCCGGGTTCCGCAGGTTTTAAGGAATCTGCAGCGTTATAAGATAGATGTCCTTGTTTCTATCGGCGGTGACGATACAAACGGTGCAGCTAAAAGGTTATTTGAGACTGAGGGGATCCCTGTTATAGGATTTCCCAAGACCATAGATAACGACTTGCGTACAAGGACCATTCATCACTATAAAGGAAAAAATATCGAAGCAGTTCTTTGTCCCGGATTCCCGTCTGCCGCCAGGTCGGTCATGGAGCTAACCTCGATGATCCGCACGACAGCGGAATCGCATTCCCGTATTATTGTTCTCGAAGTTATGGGTCGTGATGCAGGCTGGCTGACCGGCGCTTCTGTTTTCGGAGGCGGTTCGTTAGGATTGGTACCTGAGTTCGAGATCACCAAAGCAAGGAAGGAGTTCTTCTTTGAAACAGTTAAAGAGGCGTATATGAACTCACGTAAAAAGTGCCTTGTCATTCCCGTATCGGAAGGTATCAGATGGCATGATGAAAAAACCGGTAAGGTTGATATGGTCTTTGCGAGTTCGGAACCTGATGAGTATGGACATCCGAGGTTTGGTGGCGTAAGCGGTGTGGTGGCCTCAGAGATTTCAAAGAAGTTGGGTATTGAAGCCCGTGCCCAGATCTCCGGTTATTTTGCGCGTTCGGGACATTGCCGGCATTACGACCGGCGACTGACTACCACCCTGGCCGATAAGGTGGTGGATCTTCTCCTCCGTGAGGATTATGGACAGATGCCGGTAATCAGGAAGATTGTCCCGCATGTGGAACTTGAAGAATTCAATACCACGGCTATCGATATGGGCGCTGTTGGAAATAAATCCCTGTCGGATGATTATTACGACATCAGCAAATTCTCTTTTACCGATACTTACCGTGATTTTCTTTTAACGATCCTTGAAAAACCGGAATTTGAGGAATTCAGGTATGATTTCCCGGTCGTGATCCCGGACTGACCCTATTCTCAGGTGTTATTATTAAAGGTGAATTTGAAAAAACGTCAGGCAATTATCAGATGAACGGTGTTCCTGGTTTTTTGTTCCAGGAGCACTTTTCTGTTTTTAGTCACCATATTGGTGGCCTTCCGGGTATAATGACGGATTGTGATCAGTTCAAGATTTCTATTGTACAGAACAGAATAATCTGTTTCCAGTTCATTCAATAATTTCTGCAGAGCTGTACCCCGGTATGCTTCGTCAAATCCGTCATCGACACAAACAGAAAATGATATTGCGGAGTTCTGCATTACGTTTACCTTGATATGGTATCTGGAAAATATATTGAAAATGGAACTGAGATTCTCTTCCACAATGAATGAAAAATCCCTGGGACTGATTGAGATCAGCACCTGATTCAGCTTCCTGATATAAATGGGAGTGGAGATTGTCCAGGTATCCATGTTGCAGATCATGGTCCCGGGGAGGTCGGGCCGTCTGAATGATTTTACCCTGAGAGTTATATTGCCGTTTTCAAGAGGTTTGATGGTTTTTGGATGGATTACAGAGGCGCCGAAAAAAGCCAGTTCAATAGTTTCCCTGTAAGAGAGGGTATTTATTTTTTTAGCCGATCTTAGCCACTTCGGATCGGCATTCATTACTCCTGGAACATCCTTCCAGATGACCATCTCCTTCGATCCAAGTGAATATGCAAAAATGGCTGCCGAAAAATCGGATCCTTCCCTGCCGAGAGTGGTCGTATTACCGTCAGTATCGCTGCCAATGAAGCCTTGGGTAAGGATTATGCCTGATGCAGAAGGTTGGTTCTCAAAAATTATTTTCACTTTTTTCTGAATGCTGGTTTGAGTCAATTCCCAATCTACCCTGGCGTCACGGTATAAATTATCAGTTCTGATAACCTCACGCGCATCCATAAAGTAAGAAGAAAGTCCTTCTTCAATCAGCCAGTGATGTATTATTGGCGAAGAAAAAAGTTCTCCAAAGGATACGATCCGGTCGTATTCGAAATCGTAATTTTTTTGTTCATTTTCATTCAGATGTCCTTTTCGCAATGTTCCCCTTAGCTGGTCGAACAGACTTTCCATCTCACCGAAAACCGTATGATCTTTATCCCTGAATAATTTGTCAAGGATGGTGAAATGATAATCCCTGATCCTTGTAAAGGCCTCCACCATGGCAACCGCATCGTTGGCAAGGTAATGCTTCAGAACTTCCTCCAGGGCATTGGTTGTCTTGTCCATTGCTGATACGACAACAATCAGTGGCCTCTCATTGAATTTTTTCAGAATATTCGCAACATTCCTGACTCCTGAAGGGCTATTGACCGAAGCCCCGCCAAATTTGAAAACATCGATTTGCATGGCGTAAAAATAATGAATTTCAGGATGTAAAAAGTTAACCACAAAGAACACAAAGTTGGCACAATGTTGACAAATAAATCAGGCGTCTTCAATTTTGAAGACACCCACCTGAAAGATCCTGCACGGATCGCCAAGTTGCTCGCCTTATTGTCTGTCGCCTTCACCTGGGTGTATCTTGTCGGTATTTTAAGAAACAATATCAAACTTTGTCATGTACTTAACCATACGCTATAAAAAATCTTCGATTGTAAGGCTGTTGCTTAATTCCCAGGGTTTTGTTTTACAACATAGAAGGAATTAAGGAAAGAAGAATGCAGGAATTAAGTATTTAGGATTTTCAAATCTACAAATTTTCCTAATTGTATTCCGCCTTGTTGGTTCCGAAGAGATAGACGACCACAATGGAGGTGTTACAGACAAATGCCGGGCTGCGCCTCAGGTAATCGCTATCGTTGATGCTGTTCCCGGAATAGAGATACACTTTGCTTGCATGAGGCGAGAATGCATTTGCGATCGTTTGCATCAGATCTGAGTTCACCGCCTCACTGCCTTTGCTGTTCTGGGTGTTTGCATAGAGAGAGATAGATCCGGTGTTGCAATTATAAAAAAGGGAGATCGCGAATTCACCGTACTGGTTATAAAAATCGTCTAGGGCTGTTTCGCGTTCAGCCGTTCCGGGGAACCCAAGCTTGGAAGCTAGGTTCGCTATGGGCTGATGGTTAAGCAACAGGTCCTTCAGAACGGTATATGAGAGGTTTTGTCCGCCCAGGGAAATATTGAATCCATATTCCCTGCACTGGCAGCACGATTTTTCAAAGGGATAATAGAGCGTCGTAGTGAATACCGGCAGCACGCTTCCCGGTCCTTCGTGGCCGAAAATGAAATATCCGCCACCATCGTGGTACAGCCAGCAGTTTGAACTCATCGGGCGGATGATCCCATCGGTCATACCAGTGATCACCCACGATGTGATGGTCGACAATACCTTGCACATGTCGTTCTCCCAGTTATTCAGCGACATCAATTGACCGGCCGACTTAATAACCGGTCCGTTTTTACCCGTAAGGCCAATCCGTGTCGCTTTTACTTTGAAGGTATTCTTCGTGATATCGGGATAGATCTTGGATGGCTGATAGGTACCATTCCCTTCCATATTTCCGTAGGAATCCAGGGTCATGGCGACATCCGACAGGTAGATCATCTCATCAATCGTCCTTTCTCTGACAAACTCCCCATCGGGGTGATCGTAAAACTTCAGGGATACCTGGTTACCTTTTATTGTCCCTGACATTTTCAACGGGCCGAATGATCCGAGGATTTGGTCGTTGGACTGCTGCAGATAAACTTCATCGGAGGAGGATGAGTACACTTCGAAATCCGTCCCCCTGTGGTCCTTGATCAGGGCCGTGTCCTGATAGATCTTGTCGGGGATCAGCATGAAACTCCATTGCCCGGAGATGTTTTGTGCAGTGCTGTATTCGGTTCCATTGTTATCATGCTTGCAGGAGACAGACATCACAAGGATCAGACTGATGAAACAGGTTTTTTTGATAAACTTTTTCATGGCCAGGAAATTTATCAATAAAGGTAATCATATTCCTTTTAAGTAAACAATTATTGACATTAACAAAGCCGTCAATGTATGCAATGCAAACAATGTCGGAGCGTAACGGAGACCTTATCCTGGCTAAGTAAACATCCACCATTGCACCACTGCACCACGTGTCACGTGTCACGTTTTTTCTTCTTCTTTTCCTTTGCAAACAACCCCGCCGTGTACTTATCGTACAACTCGAACAGGAACTCAATCCGTTTGGTTTCATTCGGAAATGGCTGCGGACGGTAACAGAGATCGACTGCCCGGTCGAGCTCCTGGTGAGCCTTTACCAGCGCCGGTGGCATGGTGAGGGGGTCGTAGAGGTCGGCGAGGGAGGCGTGATGATCGTGACGGTCGTGATGTTCGTTACGATCGTTACGACCGTCACGATTAAGAAACGTTTCCCGTACATCAAGCACCCTCTGCGCGGCGGTCTCCACGTCGCTCTTCTGTTTCTCGGTTGGATTCTCAGGCCAGGGGTAGTTGTTGTAGACTAAGTTATTAGAGTATCGTAAACTAGTGTCGTGACATGTTAGTTATGAAACATAATAATTCGACAATTTTTTATCGGCTTTATATCGGGTAAAAGACCAATTGA
>Ga0172367_10005050_pt1 | contig 16094 bp, 16 predicted proteins | sample Lak10m_FD_114542 | JGI IMG/M metagenome (GOLD analysis project Ga0172367, IMG submission 114542) | Freshwater microbial communities from Kabuno Bay, South-Kivu, Congo - kab_022012_10m | ecosystem: Environmental > Aquatic > Freshwater > Lake | place: Democratic Republic of the Congo: South-Kivu...
CGAAGAGGGCAAAATCATATTTCACCGGGTCGGAAGAGTCGAATTTGCGGAGGTTGGCAGTAAGCTCACAGGCAGCTTCCCAGTCGTTTGATTTCCTTTCAAGCAGTCCGAGTTTTCTTGCAACTCTTGACACATGAACATCGAGAGGACAGATCAGATTTGAACTGTTCACCATCTTCCATAATCCGAAATCCACCCCGTGGTTATCCTTGCGGATCATCCATCGCAGAAAAAGATTGATCCGTTTTGCGGGTGAGCCTTTCGAAGGATCTGAAAGATGTTTTTCAACATGTTTCTGATGCGGCAGCTCAAGGAATGTATCCCTGAATGCCATGATGCTCTCCTTCACCCCGATCAGGTTTATCTTTTGAAATTGTGTTTCAAGTCCGCCGTGGTTCCTGTAAATATTTCTGAGCGATTCCAGGAAAAACCGGCAATCGGTACCATTAAAAGTACGGTGGACAAACAGGCTGAACTGCTTCATTTCATTTTCAGATGCACCAAGAAGAAAGGAATAGGGGTGGTTATCCATCAATTGTAACAAATGCCATGAGTCCTTAAGAGTGCTTTTTCTGTTACCCCAGGCAATCGTTGCAGTCATGAATGCCGCGATCTCGATATCTTTCTTTTCAGTTAATGAACGCGGAATTGCAATTGGATCTGTTTCTATAAAAGAAGGATTGTTATAAGCCAGGTATTTTTCCTCCAGGAAATCTTTGAGGAAATCAATGTGCGGTGGTTTCAAGGAATAGAGTATTTGGATGAACAGGCAAAAAGACTGACAGGCTTACAACAGAACATTCCGGATTTGCCGGGCTGTCAGTTCAGAACATGAACTGCCTTCAGTAAACCTTTACCGATCTCAATGGCCTTCTCGTTATCGGGAATCAGCTTATGATGACGTGCCGGTAAAGATTTTTCAAGCCCTTTGTGTAAATATTCAGTGGCCACAAGTGGTTTCAGCTTAAGGAAGCCTCCAAGCACTATCATGTTGAATATTTTTGAAAGTCCCAGTTTCCCGGCCTCGTCAGCCGCTTCAATCGAATAGATGCTGATGTCTTTCCGTTCGGGGTGACGGGTAATACCGTTAGGATCATAGATCAATAATCCGCCGGGCTTTACCGTTTTTTCAAACTTATCCATGGATTGCTGATTCAGGATGATAGCGGTGTCGTATGAGTTCAGGATAGGAGAGCTGATCCGTTCATCACTTATGATCACCGTTACATTAGCCGTTCCACCCCTCATTTCAGGACCATAAGACGGCATCCAGCTTACCTCTTTATTCTGCATTACACCGGAATATGCAAGAATTTTTCCCATGGACAGAACTCCTTGTCCTCCGAAACCGGCAATTATTATTTCTTCAGTCATATATCAGGTCATTAGGTCGTTAGTCAAATGTCATTCGTTAATTTTAGCCACTTCTTCTTTTTTCTCCACAAGTTTCCCATCCACTTTGATATCTCCAAGCGGGTAAAAAGGAAACATATTCTCTTCCATCCATTTATTGGCCTGAACCGGGGTCATCTTCCATCCTGAATTGCAATTGGATACTACCTCAATAAAGGTGAGACCTTTCCTTTCTCTCTGGTAGTCGAATGCTTTTTTAAGAGCTTTCTTTGTCTTCCTCACTGCCGATGGTGTATGGACGGCCTGGCGGGTGACATAATAAACTCCGGGCAGGTTTGCGATAAGTTCGGTCATTTTCAGCGGATTTCCCATTGTGGCAACATCGCGACCATACGGGGAGGTTGAGGATCTCATCCCGGGAAGGGTGGTAGGAGCCATTTGTCCTCCGGTCATACCATAGATCCCATTATTGATAAATATTATTGTGAAGTTTTCACCCCTGTTGCAGGCGTGTATTGTTTCAGCTGTCCCTATTGCAGCAAGATCCCCGTCACCCTGGTATGTGAATACATAACGGCCGGGCCACAGACGTTTTATTGCTGTTGCCAATGCGGGTGCACGTCCGTGGGCTGCTCCAAGCATATCGATATTCAGGAAGTCATAGGCAAGGACTGAACAGCCGACGGGTGAGACCCCAATGGTATTATCCTGTGCGCCAAGTTCCTCTATGGTTTCCATGAGCATGCGGTGAACGACACCATGTCCGCAGCCCGGGCAGTAACTCAACGGACGGTCGACAAGAAGGTTTGTTCTTTTATAGACTATGTTTTCTTCTTTTCTTATCTCAGGTTTTGCAAACTGTTCTTCCATATCAGCCTCCGATTATTTGTTGTTCCAATACTCTTACCACTTCATCGGGTGTAGGGATAATCCCGCCGAACCGTCCATAGTGATCAACTTTCACAGAACCACCGGTAGATAACCTTACATCTTCGATCATTTGTCCGGCATTCATTTCAACGACCAGCATTCCCTTCACCTTTTTACCGAGTTCTGCGATCTGAACCGAAGGGAAAGGGAAAAGGGTGATTGGACGGAAAAGGCCGACTTTGATCCCTTTTGCACGGGCAAGGTCAAGGGCTTTCTGGCATATACGGGCAGAAAGGCCAAAAGCCACGAACAGGTATTCCGCGTCGTCACACCTGATTTTCTCAAACCTCACCTCATTCTCCTCCATTTTTTTATATTTGGCCTGGAGCTTAAGATTAACACGTTCCTGCCCTGCAGGATCAAGATCGAGTGAAGTGATAATAATATGTTCACGGTCTTTTGGCTTGCCGGTGGCAGCCCAGGGACACTGCCGGATAACCTCTTCGTCGGTCCTGCGCGGGATCTGATCAAACAGGACAACTTTTTCCATCATTTGTCCGATTGCTCCGTCGGAGAGTATCACGGCAGGATTCCGGTATTTGAAGGCAAGATCAAAACCAAGTTTAACATGGTCGCACATTTCCTGAACCGAGGCAGGAGCAAGAACGATCACCTTATAATCACCGTGACCGCCGCCTTTGACAGCCTGGAAGTAATCAGCTTGTGAAGGCTGTATGGTACCAAGACCGGGGCCACCACGTGTGACATTTACGATAAGGGCAGGCAATTCAGCGCCTGCCATATAGCTGATCCCCTCCTGCATCAGGCTTATTCCGGGGCTTGATGAAGATGTGATCGCCATCTTGCCTGTTCCGGCAGCGCCATAAACCATATTTATGGAGGCAACTTCACTTTCAGCCTGAAGAACCACCATCCCTGTCCTTTCATGAGGCTTCTCGGCCATTAGATATTCCATGACTTCCGACTGGGGGGTTATAGGGTATCCGAAATATCCGTCGCAGCCAGCACGAATAGCTGCTTCGGCGACGGCTTCGTTGCCCTTCATTAATCTTAGTTCACCCATGTTATCTGATTTTTAATTTTTTATCCGGTGGTCAAACTTTAGCCCTGTAAACTGTTATGACGCCGTCGGGGCACACCAGTGCACAGTTTGTGCAGCCGGTACATTCATCGTTTACTTTAATTGCAAAGTGATAACCTTTGCTGTTCACTTCTTTTGCCATAGCGATCACAGAAAAGTTACAGGAAGCAACACAAACCTCACAACCTTTACATCGTTCCACGTTGATTACAATATCACCCTTGATTTTAGCCATATCTGAAAAGATTACTTAAGTACTGCAAATAGTCCGACGAAATTAAAGAAATTTCTTCAAAACCTGGGGGAAAGTTTGTTATTAAAATAACAGGGAAGAGATAATTTATAACAGGATTAAATTAGACGGAAGCCGATTCAAATTGCAAAATAAAGTTGTTTAATGGCCTATTGACTTAGTGACCAGATTGTTTACCGGCTTGTGTATCTTTTCCCGGGGTACCGGAAGTAATCCTCGGTAAATACCGGATCGATGTGATGGTAAAATGAAATAAGTAAATTTGCTTTAGTCCTGATCCGGGGATTTTGATCTACAATAGTCCAGAAACTGGTTCCTCCTGTAAAAAGATTCTGTGCAAAAACATTAATATCTTCCTCGATAGCAGATTCGGAATACCTTGTAAGGAAGCCCCTTTCAAACAGGGAGGGATCAAAATTCAGTGAAGCTTCCCCGTTCCGGATAGCATTCACGCCGCCGTTGCCGTAATAAAAACTTGGAGGATTTGCGTTTTCCCAGATCCGGTTATCTAAAAAAGATGGGTAGGATCGTAGTAAAATGCTTGAAAATTCATGGTGGAAAACACCTTCAATAAAACTATCGGTAAAATTTGGATTGGAGGCATTATCTGAAAGATAAACGGTATGTCCGGCGTTTGTCCCTCCAAAGGGGATATCATAGAACTTAAGCATTTTAAGGGCATAAACACGGTCGAGGTTGTTTTTCAGAACATTATCCGGATACTTGTTAAAGGCGCGATCGAGTATATCAATCATTCGCCGGCGTTCTGATCTATCAAGAGGTTCTGCTGTTGCATTGATTTTTTTACTATACCAGTTCTTCGGGAACATTTTACCGGTGATGTTAAAGAAGACCTCAGTACTGGTACGTTCATCCACATACATATCGCCCGGAAATGTAGAAGATCCGGCCAAAACAAAACCAAACAACACGGAAAGTATTGTTTTCATTGTATCCGTCGAACAATTAACGGATACAAATATTACAACTTCACCATTTTATATTACTGCTGATTCCGGATTTTTGTCAACGGGAAATTGTTAATAACTTTTGCGATTTTGTTAAAAAGTCGAGAAGCAGGGATGCAGCCCTCTCCCCCAAGCGGGGGAGGAGATGCAGGATTCAGCCCCCTCCCGGCCTCCCCCAAGCGGGGGAGGAGATGCAGGATTCAGCCCCCTCCCGGCCTCCCCCAAGCGGGGGAGGAGATGCAGGATGGGAGATGGGAGATGGGAGATGGGAGATGGGAGATGGGAAATGGGAGATGGGAGATGGGGGATGAATGATCTAATGGCTTTTGACCGTTTTTGGGTGTTGCTCATGAAACTTTCTGAGCCTGGATTCAAGGACGGGGAATTGCGGGCGTCTGACGAGTGAAACACAGGCACGGATACCTTCTTTTCGGTCACTTCCTGTGATGGTAAGCGCAATGGCGCTTATTCCATAGTAGAATAACTCTTCGATAAGCTCTTCTCCTGTAAATCCGTCATAGGAAACCGTAAAATAAAATCCGTCAGCTATGGGATCATCTTCATCTTTATCATAAACTATCCTGAATCCGTTATCGGTGAAAAGTTTTTTCATGATCTTAGCCTTTTCACCATATTCCTTTACAACATCTACAAAATTATAGGTACCGTCGTTAACGGCTTTAAGCATTGCTGCCAGAGCATACTGGGCAGAATGTGATGTCCCTGCGCTTAGGGCATATACGGTTCCGTAAATCAATGCCCTTCCAAGAAGATCGGTTGTGAAATGTCTGAGAAGGTCGGGATATTTTGAATTAAAAATCTTATCGGAGACTATCATGATACCTATCCGCTGACCCGCATAACTAAAGGCTTTGGAGCTTGAAATAAGCAGAATATAGTTATCAGTGTAATTAGCCACCGTTGGCTGATGGGGAGGGATCCCGGGCCGTGAATAATTCTTGCGGAAGTCCATTGCAATATATGCAAGGTCTTCAAGGATAACGACATTGTATTTATTTGCCAGCCCGCCGATGATCTTCAGTTCCTTATCGGTAAGGCAAACCCATGAAGGATTATTGGGATTTGAATACAGAATGGAATGGATATTACCCTTTTTTAAATAAGATTCCAGTTTTTCAGCCAGCTTGTCTCCACGGTAGTTGTAAACATCAAAAGATTCATATTTAAGGCCAAGAACGATATGTTGTTGTCTGTGTACCGGAAATCCGGGATCGATAAAAAGGGTGGTATCTTTTTCTTTATGCAGTTTCGACAGTGTAAGAAATGCGGCGAAGCTTCCCTGCATTGATCCGACAGTAGGAACGCAATGCGCTTCATCAACATCGATACCAAGGAATAGTTTTACAAAGCGGGCCGCCTCTTTTTTCAGGACAGGTGTGCCTTCGATCTCCGGGTAGACACATGCCACTCCTGAATTCAGAGCATCTATTTCAGCCTGAATCCCGATTTGTGGAGGATCCAGTCCCGGGACTCCCATTTCCATCCTTATAAATTTCTCACCGGTTTCACGTTCGATACCGTTGATAAGTCGTTTTATTTCACGTATGGTGGCTTTTCCTACGTTCCTGATCTTGCTTTCCAGGATGTGGCGCTTGACAACTTCGTAGTCGATGGGAGTGGCTTTCATATTCCTGTGATTAATATTTGTCCGGAAAAAGAAATGGTTCACAAAAATCAAAAAAGTTTTTCAATAAAACAATGATAAATGGCATCCGCGGAAAGATTTTTCAGAATCACCCTAATTCTTGTTCCGTGAATTATGGAAAGAAGCATATTTTCCAACAAGCAGGGCTATGATGATGGCGATATATAACTGTCCGGAAATGCTTATCCATGTTGCAAACGAACGTGAATAGGATTTCACCGGAATAACATCGCCATATCCAACCGTCGTCATTGTGACAAAAGTAAAATAGAAAGGTTGGCTGAGCCGGGATTCATCATCAGAATACCCTGCAGGCGCAGACGGATGGCTGAACGCCAGCGGATCATACTGATTGATCATCGAGATAAAAACGGCATAGACAATCCCCAACAACAGGTATCCGCTTATCGCCTCCATGATGACTTTGGCAGTAACAGTTGATGAAGTTGCGATCTGCCGGATCATGGAAAATACGATGTATGAAAAGAAAAGGATTTTCGCCGTCCTCGTGATACCAAGGATTATCCTGAGGTTTAATACAGTCGATAACCATTCCATTATAATTGAAATGACAGAAAGGTAGAGTATTAACCTCTGATGTTTGTCAAGGGAAAAGACCGCCGAAAAATAAATCAGAGTGAATCCGATCCTGAACAGAGTGGATTCCCATGAAGCCGGAAGGCATGGAACCACAAATGCAGTAAAAATGACGGAACCAAGAAGGATGGAGTTCCAAGATGTAAGGGAAACAATCGGTATCTTCTTCATTCGGTTTGTTTCGATAAAATTAAAAAATAATAGATATGCCTTCCACTAAAGTTTTTTCCGGTTAAGAATTTTTTTATTTTTACAAAGAATCTAAATCCAAAACCATGAAGAAAATTTTATCTATTCTGAGTATTCTTTTAGCCCCGTTTGCATTATCAGCACAGACTGTGGAGATATCTCCATACGGGGGATATGTGTTCCCCGCAACCTGGAATGCATCAAACGGCAGTGTGTATTTCCGGGGTAATGGTCAATACGGTGGAATGATCAGCATCGGCTTCAGCCGGGTCATGGACCTTGACCTGATTTACAACCGCGTTGATACAAAGGGTGATGTTACGATGATTGATTACACAAACCGCGTTGTTCCGTTAAGTATAAACTACTTTCAAGTGGGCGCCACCAAGAATTTCAGAATTAACAAGTTTGTTTCCCCGTTTATTGCAGGAAATGTAGGAGGGGTACTGTTCTCACCAAAGAGTTCGGATTACTATTACTGGTTTTTTTCAGTAGGAGTGAATGGCGGAGCTAAAATTTATTTTGCAAAATATTTCGGAATCCGCTTGCAGGCACAGCTCTATTTTCCGGTACAGGGTGCCGGCTTTGTGTTTTATGCCGGCAGCGGCGGTCCGGGAGGGAGTGTCACACTCTATTCAACCCTTGTCCAGTTCGGTTTTACAGGCGGTCTGATTTTCCGCCTGGGAAAAGTTTACTGATCCCTGTTTCAGAATTTGAGAATTCATGGCAAGATTTTTTTGCTTCTCAGTCCTTTTTTTTGTCTTACCTTTTTTGGTTTCCGGGGAGAGCGGAGATTCTACGGGAACTACAAAGATTCCGTTAAAACCTTATCATAAAAATGTTATTAAATTCAACCCGATTCCGATGGTATTATGGAGCTCGGTGAATAATATTACATTATCTTATGAAAGGATGGTCAATTCAAGTCAATCGTTCGCAGTTCAGGTTGGTTTGCTTCAGTTTCCACGACTTTTCAAAGATACCATAGCCTCTGTTCTTTACTTGAAGGACAGGAACAGGTTTGGAATCAACCTGGCATTCGATTACAGGTTCTACCTGTCGCGGCGCAATACCAGACCTGCTCCCGACGGGGTGTTTATCGGTCCATATGCCTCATATTATCACTATTCTTTTACTAACGGGTTTGAGATACTGAATACTCCTATGGTACAGGATGGAAAGATCAGAGCCGGATTCGACATCTTAAACCTGGGAATTGCGTTAGGGTATCAGTTTATTTTCTGGAAAAGATTTTCAGTAGACCTTTTGTTATTCGGTCCCTCGCTGACTTTATATTCAGGGTATGCCGATGTTGAAGGAAATCTTGATCCGGACCAGATGTCGGAACTTGACAAGGAGATCATTGCAGAATTATTATCAAAATTTCCCGTTCTTGGTTATCTTATCCATTGGGACGGATCAATAAATACCGGATACCGGGCAAGATTAGGACTTGGATTCCGGTATGCGATACAGTTCGGATTCCATTTCTGATTTGAATGTAGGCATCTCTTGATCAAAAGGGAGTTTTGCTGCCTGTGTAACATTTTATCCCTTCACATTCAAATATTGATTGAATGTCAAGCATCTCTGCCTTTGAAGGGATTTTTGACGGATCCGGCGAATAGGAGCGACCCGTCAGGGAATATTTTTCCCTCCCCAGATGATGCACCGGAAGAATATTGATCTCATTGCGGCCTGTCGACTTAATAAAACCGGCCATTTTCATAATATTATCAGGATCATCGTTAAATCCCGGAATTACAGGCATCCGGAAAACAAGTCTTCCATTAAATTCAGCGGCTAAACGTCTGGCATTTTCAAGGATCAGGTCATTATTTCGTCCGGTAGCATTATTGTGTAGTTCCCCATCCATCTGCTTCAGATCAAAAAATATCCAGTCCAGGAAAGGGATGGAAGATTCTATGTTCCTCCAGGGAAAATTTCCGCAGGTCTCCACCGCGGTATGGATGAATCCGTTATAACACTTTTTCAAAAGATCCCTCGTAAAATCAGGCTGGCAGAAAGGCTCTCCGCCTGTCAGTGTTATTCCGCCCCTGTCGCCCCAGTATTGCCGGTCACGCTGTATCTTTTCATAAAGATCCCCTGTTGTTATGAAATATCCCCCTAATTGCAGAGCGCCGGTACAGCATGTAAGTATGCAATTAAAGGTGGTACAAACTCTGCATTTATCTTTATTGAAGTTTAGCGATGACCCGGAAAAAGCTATTGCCCCGGCCGGGCAGGATTCAGCGCACAGAAGATCGGAATTACATTTTTCAATTTTGTACAGGATTTCGGGAAGCGGGGAAATACCTTCAGGATTGGAACACCAAAAGCAGTGGAGCGAACAACCTTTTAAAAATATAAGTGTACGGCAACCAGGCCCGTCATGGACGGAAAATCCCTGGATGTCGAAGATATATCCGCCGCTTAGTTTTGCCTGTACCATTCAAAGTCGGCACATTTTGCAGCGATCATATCCGGATAGGCCAGTGTGGACTCCATACATTTACCGAGATAATCTTTTTCGGATTGGTACCTGGAACAAAACTTACACTTCGGGACCTTCTCGGCCTTCTCACAAAACAGATCATCCGGTACGACCTTTTGCTTGCCGATCTTGCAGATACCCTGGAAAACATCAACGGGTAAATAAAACTTACAGTCGCTGCAGGTGTTCATATATTTATTTCTTGTGGTTATAATTGCAAAGCAATTTGGTTCAAGGTTCAAGGTTCAAAGTTCAAGGTTCAAGGTTCATTTATAATTCTTCGTATTCCGTTCGTGCGATGACCTCATCCTGGATCTGTTTCCCAAGTTCAACCCAGTACTGTGTAAAGCCTGCAACACGAACCAGAAGACTTCTGTACTTTTCAGGTTCTGCCTGTGCCTGCTTCAGCATACGGGAATCCACAATGTTGAATTGCACGTGAAAACCTCCTTTCCTCATGTATGCCCTTATCAGCTCAAGAAATTTCCTTGATCCTTCCCTTTCCCCGACAACCGAAGGGTGGATCTTCATATTCAGCTGGGAATTTTGTGACATTGAATGGTTCCAGCATGTGGCGGAGTTGAATAAAGCATAAGGTCCGTTCCTGTCGGTCCCCGGGTATGCAGATACGGAACCATCAGAAAAAGTTGTCCCGCATAAACGTCCGTCGGGTGTGGCTAACGTAACTGCACCCATGGGTCCGTGGGTTGAAACCGATATCTGGCAGGCATACATCGGCTGATCATATAATGAACGGTACTTATGAGCCATCTTGCAAAACCATTCTTCCCATTCTTTCAAAATTGCATCCACAAAGCCGTCGTCGTTACCGAACTTCGGAGCCTCACGGCTGAACTTATGAATCTTCTTCCACTGGTGATAATCATCTGTAGGAACCTGGTCGAGGAGAGAATAGGAACCGGTCTCTTTTGCTGTTTTATATCCGAAGTTTGCCAGGATCGCTTTCCGGTATTCATCCAAGCTGAATCGTTTTTCTTCATAAACATTCTTCTTCAGTGATGCCAGGGAATTGACCAGGTTGGTTGTACCGCAGCTCTCGATATTGAAGGTAGTGTTGAACCTAGATCCCATCTGACCAATGTCCTTTCCTTTTTCCAGGCAATCCGGCTTCAGCATGGAATTTACGATAGACGGGGAAATCTTTCTCCAGGCATCATGCTGGATGTTGTTGGTAAGGGCAAGGACATGAACCGCTCTGGAGAAATAATCCCTGAAAGCTTTCCAAACCTCCTCATAAGTTTCCAGTTTTAAGCCGTGGGCGGGAAAAATCCGCTCTCCGCTTCTCATATCCATGCCATCGAAAAGTGTAATTTCAAGAATTTTCGGCAACGACAGAAAATGTACACCGACGCTGGTAGCCGGCGCCGATCCACCCGGAATCCTGTGAGTCACTCCGTCAAGGGTCAGCGGCATCCAACTCCCAGGAGATGTTTCGAGGCAGCCGCCGATCGACCATGCGCGCGCTTCTTCAAGTGCCATCCCCTCATGGCCATAATTATTCAGAAGGAATTCCATCGCAACCGTATTGTTGATCCATGCAGGATAACCGGTTCCGATCTTTGTACATTCGATCCCTTTAAGGAGAAATTCTTCAGGAAGTTTTTCATCATAAAGCAGGGAGAGAGTAGGCTGCGGAGTATCACAGGTGATGCCCGCATGCAGGATCAGCATTTCCAGCTCGTTTGCCGCCGGGGTACCGTCATTGTTCAATCCACCGATACAGAGGTTGTTGAATGTGTTTCCCGAAAGAACACCGCCGACAACGCCCATGGAAGCAAAACAGTCGATCTCAGTAAACTTGATGCGCATACATTCGAGAAGTTCAATACTCTTTTCACGATCGAGGATACCATGCTCCATGTCGCGTTTCCAGAAGGGAAATAACACCTGTCCTACACGACCGGGCGAAAGACCTGAGATAGCATCTTCATTCAGGACTGCCACATGCCATATCCAGATCATCTGAAGGGCATCATGGAATGTCCGTGGAGGCATGCAGGAAATCCATTCCAGCCTTTTGGCCATTTCCGAATATTCAGATTTCTGCTTTTCTTCTTTTTCAATGGAAGTAAGGAAACGCGCCTCTTCCGCATAGTTAAGTATCCATGATTTTATTCCCTGCAGCATTATGATGACAGCATGGTAAAAATAGAGGCGGTCCATTTCCGGATGACCGGCAACTTCAGAAATATGTTTATTGCAAATTTCAGTGATACCATCGATCCCATATTGCAAAGGATAATAATAGTTTATTACCTCGCGCCCCTGTGGCAATGTATATCCGGAGTCGAACATGCAGATTACCGATCGCATCAGAGCCTCCTTCTCCTGATATCCTGGTACAAGCTGTTCATATTTGTGACCGACGTCATCCACCGATTTATCTTTCCATCTCTTGGCTACCTCTATCAGTACCGGCATTTCCTCAACCCTGATACCGAATTTTCCGGCAATCGAGATCACCTTGCCGATACTTTTTGTCACATTGCCGCCGCCTTTGCCGACAGTGGTAAAAGTATCGGCTGTAAGCTTACCCGATTCGAGGGCATCCTGGTAAAGTTTGTCTTCCGCTGCCATGAAAAAAGCTTCAGAAAGCCAGGGCATCGGGAAAGAACCTCTCAGGTATGCGGCTTTTCCCATCGCCAGCAGCTCTCCGGGATATATAACCGGTGTCAGATGTTCAAAGCCTGCTTTCAGTGCTTCCGCACGCCTGACTATAGGAATCTCCCCTTCAAGTTCTTCCCATCTGCGGGTGTACCAGTAAGGAAATTCCATCGACGTTGAGGATTTTGAACTGAAATAAAGCTCCCTGGCGGAATCCGCCCGATCTGTCGGCTTCGGTTTTGGTTCACGGGCTGTGACTTTTTCACCCGGGTCATGACCATAATAGTTCATGGTTTCCTTCTGCCCGGAAATATATCTTTCCCGGATGTTTTCCTGGTCATTCATAAGAACTGACTTGAATCAAAAGCGGCTGAGGTTTTTTCTTACGAAGATACAAAAACCCGGAAGATATCAGGTATCAAATCTTTAGAATTGTCTTCTCCCGAATGTGTGGATAAAATATTCAAGTTCATTAACGGCATTATAGGGCGCTCCGAGGTAACCCATATAAGTATATCTGACGAAAGGATGACCTTGCGGATCGGTTGCCACCGGCCATGCAATTTTATAATACTCTCCGGTGAGCTCGGATGTTGGTTTTACCCAGCCACCGAATATTTTGGCCTGTGTAATGGGAATCGAATCGGGAACATTGTAAATGATCCTGAGGACAAGGAAGAGTTTGGACAGGTCTTCAATCTGATCCTTATAATATCCTGTATAATCCTTTACCCCTTTCGTCATTTCGCTGTCGGAAAGCGCACTTAGGCTCATTGCCTGCTGAAGCAACATCAGATTATCTGTCATGGTATAAGCCGCAGTATCAGTCCACGGTTTTAAAGGTTCCACATTTTCAAAAAATTTACCACCGACGGAAGGTTTCATTTTCCCCTTGATTTCCGTAAATGACGGATCGGTGACCAGCGTTCCGGTGATGCCGTCACAGCATGCCCATTCAATGCTCAGGTTATGAGTCGCAGTGGGGGCGTCATCCCAGCCGGCAGGCTTTGTAAGAGTTGAAGGCAGTTCTCCAGCCAGAGTTTTAGGATTGTTGGAATACCAATCACCGGTCATTTTAAAATCTTCAAAAAAACGAAGGTTACCCTTGGTAGTCTCAAATCCTTCTGATTCGGGCCATGAATTACATGCAAACATATCATCATATTCTTCAGGATCATCCGGATTATTCTGAATATAATACGACACACTTTCACCGGGATTCACCTTCCAGCCTTCATAAAATGTAATGTCGACGTCCTTGTATGTCTTAGGACAACTTTTAGTTACTTTACGTTTTGTTGTAATCTCCTGAATGATGTATCCGCCTTTTACGGAAGGTTCGGAGAGGGAAAATTTTACTGCCCAGATATAGCCGCCGCATGCATACTTTGTCGGTCCCTTTACGTTTATCACCGACACTGTGGCAGATGGTGTTTCCTTAGCATCTTCACATCCGGTGAGTACCACGAACAGAAAAATGACCGGAATTGAAACCCGCAGGTTAAGTTTGAAAGCAAGGATGTAATTTTTCATAATTCTCTTGTTAATTAATTAACATTAAACAAGTTACAGTAACCAAATATACAATTTAATATATATGAAACAACAAAACATGATAATAATTTTAGATTAATATCGCAATGCTGATACATTGGAAAAATCAATTTATGTAAAAAGGAATAAAGGAATGGTTTTCCCGGAGCCGGGTTATACCGGTTTTACGGAAATCAGGCTGGCAACTGATAACAGGGCGTCAGGGATTGCGAGGATGACCGTCAGTTGAAGGTCGGATCGGACGGAAAGTTGGCCCAGATGGCATAATCTTTACCCAGGTTTTTAAGATGCTGGCTCCAAAGATTTTCAGGGTGTTTGTTAATGATTTCAGAGATGTTGGTATGAGAGAGTACCCATGATTTTTCTTCAATTTCGCGATCAAGCTGGTTTGGATTCCAGCCCCAATAGCCTACAAAAAACCGGATGCTGTTTTCATCCAGTTCACGGTCAAGAATCATTTGCTTGATTATCTCAATATTGCCTCCCCAATACAGGCCATCTATTATCTTCAGGCTTTGCTCAACGTGACCTGCCGTATGAATGAAAAAGATACTATCGGTTTTAACAGGTCCGCCTAAATATACCGGACTTATAAAATCAGGAAAATCCTTGATTATATCACTTACCTTGGCTTCGATGGGTTTGTTTATGATAACTCCGAATGAACCATCCTCATTGTGTTCGGCTAACAATACGATCGATTGCCGGAAATAAAAATCCCGTAAAGATGGTTCAGAGATCAGGATTATTCCCTGCTTTGGCTTTATGACCGGAAGTGACATACAGTTCAAACTAATTTAGTACCTTTACCGGCGATTGAGACAAATTTAATACCATTTCATGTCGAAGTCAAATCATCAGGAAAAATTTCTTGAACTTCGAGCCAGGTACCCTTTCTTTATTTACGAAGATTTCTCGTTTTCATTGTCTGAAAAGGGATTGGAAATTGAATTTCTTTTCAACATTTCTGATGAAATTCAATTCCGCCCGTCACTTTTTGTACCACGCAGGCCATGGTTCCTTCCCGATAAGGATATACTTGAATTCCTCCCGAACATCATTTTCAATATTGGAATGATTGAAATGGTTAGTTACTGGAAGGCTGTATGTTCTCCGGTAATTCGCATCAAACCCGTTTTCCTCGGGTCTCACCAGACTGACTGGTGGAAAAAGTGCTATTTCAACGGGTTGGGAGAATTTTTCTACATCAACTCAATAACTACATCCAGACTGGATTTTTTAACCATTGAATCCCGGTCAGGAAAAACAATCAGGCCTCAGGTCATTCCTGTTTCCAATGGTATAATAATTCCGGTTGGAGGTGGAAAAGATTCCGCCGTCACTCTTGAGCTTCTTGGATCGATGCCAGGTATAATGCCAATGATTCTCAATCCGCGTGAGGCCAGCCTTGAGTCGATTTATGTTAACGGATTTAAAGACCATGAGTACATAGAAATGCGGCGAACGCTTGATCCCAGATTACTTGAACTTAATGAAAAGGGATATCTTAATGGACATACTCCTTTTTCTGCACTTTTAGCATTTTTAACCGTACTTGCAGCCATTTTGTCAGGTAAAAAATCGATTGCATTATCCAATGAGTCAAGCGCAAACGAAACAACGATAGAATACACTGACATCAACCATCAGTATTCCAAAACAATAGAATTTGAAACTGATTTCAGGGATTATACCGGTCAGTTCATTACTTCCGATATCGATTATTTCAGCTTCTTACGTCCTGTCAGTGAATTACAGATCGCCGGTCTTTTTGCAGGATTCCCCAAATATCACAGCATTTTCAGAAGCTGCAACTCAGGGAGTAAGGAAAATGCCTGGTGCTGCAAGTGTCCCAAATGTCTTTTTACCTGTATAATTTTATCTCCGTTCCTTTCCAGGGAAAAGATAATTGAGATATTTACAATGGATTTACTTGATGATATGAAGCTGAAATCCATCCTTGACCAGCTCACGGGAATTGCAGCCGGAAAGCCATTCGATTGCGTCGGTACCGTGAAAGAGGTGAACATTGCTTTATGCGAAACTATACGACAGGCCAGACAAAAGGATCTTCCTGCGCTGCTGAACTATTATCGTTCGCAACCTGTTTATCAGCATTACCGGAATGTTGATTTTCATGCCGCTCTGGTTCCTCTTGATCTCAATCATCATGTTCCCGAGACATTTTTTCATTTAATCAAATCCGTCCTGCATGAATGATCTGATCCGGAAGAAATGTGAAAATAAGTCGGTGGTTCTTCTTGGTTTTGGAAGGGAGGGTCAGGATTCCTACAGACTTTTACGGAAAATTTTCCCTGAAAAAATAATAACCATTGCGGATATAAATAGCGCAATCGCTGAAAATCCGCTGATTGCAGGAGACAATAATCTAAGGTTTCAATCAGGAGATGATTATCTGAAGA
>Ga0172367_10005052_pt1 | contig 16087 bp, 11 predicted proteins | sample Lak10m_FD_114542 | JGI IMG/M metagenome (GOLD analysis project Ga0172367, IMG submission 114542) | Freshwater microbial communities from Kabuno Bay, South-Kivu, Congo - kab_022012_10m | ecosystem: Environmental > Aquatic > Freshwater > Lake | place: Democratic Republic of the Congo: South-Kivu...
ATTATGATTCAAATGGTGTATACACGTTGTTTGTTAATAGTGTTACATGTCCTTTAGATGATAGATGGAATTTAGACATTTTAAGTGACAATTTTAACAATTACTTAAATGAAATACAAAGAATTGCAGAATTATTAGATTCATATAAAACAAATTTAATTTCTAGATTTTTAACAACCGGATCCATTAAAGATTTTGACACACCGGATCAAAAGATGGAAAAAGTTTTACAAATTTATGGTAGAAGTTTTGATGAAACTAAAAAATTCATAGATGCGTTAGCGTATATGAACTCAGTTAATTATGTTGTTGCAAATGATATACCATCACAACTACTATCTAATTTATCACAAACGTTAGGATTTAAAACAAATGTTTCACCGATCTCTAATGATGATTTTTTAAGTTCAGTATTTGATACATCTAATTCATCACCATTTGAGGGGGTACCAAAACCCGCAACACCAACAGAACTTAACTACCAGTTTTATAGAAATTTAATATTAAATGCTGCGTATTTGTTTAAATCAAAAGGAACAAGAAGATCCATTGAATTTGTATTAAGAATGGCGGGTGCTCCTGACGCTCTTATTGAATTTAACGAAACTGTATATTTAGCCGATGGTCCGATAAATTACAACGAATTTAAAGATGGATATGTTTGCATATCGGGTAGTACATTAATTGTAGACACCCCGGTTTTTGATCCAACAACTACATTCAGTATACAAGGAATAATATATACTGGATTTACCAACAGTAGCTCGATTCAGACGGTAACTGCAACATTTGCAGATTTTCCAATTTATGAGGATGGTTATCCAAAAACGGTTGCGGATTCACCTAACTATTATTTTCAAAAAAATGCAGGGTGGTTTGAACAAACACCACAACATACATCAAGTCAAGTTGTGGATTTTGAAAATTCTACCTTTAGTAATACTGGTAGTACCATCTTAACTAAATTTAAACCTTTTGATTATGGGCAAGAATGGTTAAATAGATTTAGAAAATTTCCGTTCATACCTAATCTCGGATATAATCTTCAAAGGACAATTGACAATAAAAAATCATGGCCGACTTCGAGTGTTGGTCTTAGAAAAACTGGGTCAATTATAAATCCTGTTTATTACAATACAGAAAGTGACAAATTAGTGATTAATGTTAAAAACATTGATTTGTATTTGAATATGGGTCAAGGAATAACATACGATGTATGGGAGCAATCAGTTTTATATAATTACCCCATACCAAACACAGGATTAACGGCACCTTATCCATCACCCGGAGATACTGATTGGACTGTAATTAACCCTAAGCCAAACCAAAAAACTTTTTTTGAGTTTGCACAAACTTTTTATAATAATTTAATTAACGTAAGAAATCGTCTTTATATAAATGATGGTAAAACAGGAGGTTATCCAACACTACAATCTATTTTTTGGAGATATCTTCAGAGTGAAGAGACTTTAAATATTCCGTCAAACAAGTTTACATATCAAAAGATGATCGATTTTACCTTAGGTCTTGGAGATTATTGGATACGTCTTGTTGAGCAGTTTGTACCTGCAACAACCATTTGGAATACAGGTCAAAAAATGGATAACAGTATTTTTCATAGACAAAAGTATGTTTGGAGAAGACAGCGAGGTTGTACCATAATACCGTTACCTTGTATACCTTGTGAATTTAACGGACAACCTTTCGGATACGATTGTATCGACCAAACAGTTGAATGTAAGTTGAATATAAATGAATTTGCAGGTGCAACATTTTTAACAACCGCAATAAATAAAGTACTTAGTGAAAATGGATATGATCAATTTCAGTGTGACATCAATGGAATGAAAAGTTATTGGTATGTCGATCTAAGATTAGATGATACGGTTTTAATACAAGAACAATTTTATACAGGTCTTGGAAGTATAGATTATCCTGATCAAACAACTATCATTAATGCTATAAATGATAAGTTAGAAAATCTTTACAATTATGGATTAAATTATTATTTGGCGGGAGATAAATTAGTAGTAAGTAATTCAACATGTTATGATGATTTTACTGATAAAACATTATATCTAAATTTTGGTGTCATGGTTGATATAGTTTGTGATAACGATCAACTAGAGGGTACTGGTGGATAAAAATAAAAAATATTTAAAATGGCTTGTGTTTCAGGATTAACAAATGGTGTTTATAGTTATGTAGATTGCTGCGGTTTATTACAAACAGGAGTTTCTCTCGGACAAGGTATATGTTTGGATGAAGCATATACCGGATCGTCATTTGGTGTGTACATTGCTACGGGAGTAACTTGTACACAAAACTGTAATCAGGGGGTTTTAAGTTATAGTTTTCAAGTGACGGGTGTCTGTGATTCAGGATCAGGAAGTGTTATAATAACACCATTTGGTGGTGTACCTGGTTACACGATAGATCCGGTCACTCCACTAGGTAGTGGATTATCTGCACAAACAGGAAACGGACCGTTTACTTATACAGGTCTTACAGGTGGGACTTATGTATTTAGATTAAACGACTCATTAGGATTACAAAACAATGAAATTTATTTAAATACTATTATTTCAAATTGTTTTGAAGCGAATGTTTATAATGTCTCAGGATCGACATGCGGATCTAACAACGGATATGCGAATATAACCGCATCGACAAGCGCATCACCATACACGGTTATATTATATAAAGATGGGGATGTTTTTAATGTAACGTCTAGTCAAACATTTCCTATAATATATAATAATTTAGAGTCAGGATTATATTATGCGACAGTTTTTGATTATGGTTCAGTAACGGCCAATACCGAAAATTTTGTTATTGATGAAAGTGTTGGGGTTGATTTTGGTTTTTGGAAAGTAAACACATCAACATGTGTTATTGATAAAGGTAAACTTGCCGTTACAGGACTTACTGGTACTGCTCCGTACACATTTTTATGGAATACAAATGAGACAACACAAATAATAACAGGACTTACACAAGGCGTTTATAGTGTTACTGTTACAGATGCTCTTGGTTGTTCAACAACAAAATCAGAAACAATAGGACGAGCACAACCATTAGGTCTTGGGTTTTTATCGGCAATAAATCCCGATTGTTTTACATCGAATGGATCTTTAACTTTCACGTTAACAGGAGGAACTGTTCCTTTTTATTATTCAGCATCAACAAATGAGGTTGGGTATACGTTATCGGATACGTTCACAATTTCAAATTTGGCTGGTGGTAATCATCAAGTGTCCGTAAGAGACGCTAATTTTTGTGAAGTTATATTAAATGGTACTTTAAATACTGTGAATGGATTTAATGTTGTTAGTTTAAATGTTACACAATCGGATTGTAGTTCATCTAATGGGAAAATTGTGGTTACGTTAGAGGGTGCTAATAACTTTTACACTTATGCTATTTCAGGACTTACGACAAATTCAACACAGGGTACAACGACCCAAGCACAAACTTATACTTTTTCTAATTTAGAAAATGATACATATTTACTTGTAATTTCAGGATCAGGAACAAATTGTAGTTATAGTGAATTGGTGACTATTAATTCTGTAGATAAATTTCCTGTCACATTTACTGCAACAACTACTAGTTGTGGTAACAATAACGGAAGTATATATTTCGAAGTCGGATCTGGATATACATCACCTTTAGATTTTACATTAAGTGACGGACAATCATTAATTGATGTAGTGTTTACTTCATATACATTTAATAATTTAGCAGCGGGTACTTACACACTAAGCGTTACTGATGGAGACAATTGTAAAATAAGTAAAACAATAGACGTAGACCTTGTTGGTAATTTGGTAGCCATGGTGGTTACGCAAGATTGTACAGGTGTTGATGACGGTGTTGCGTCTGTGGTTATTAATGACGGGGAACCAACATTCACATATCAGTGGTCTGAAAATGTTCCTGGAAACCCTACAGGATCAACAGTTACGGGTCTTTCAGGTGGAACATATTCTGTATTAGTTACAGATAGTAATGGTTGTAACGATGTTTATATATTTGAAATTTTATGTGGAAACAAAAATATCTTACAATATCAGTTAATACCTATTTGTGAGAGTTATTTTTCACCGAATGCTCCTGTGACCACTTCTGGTCAAAAAAGAGATTTTACCAAAATGTTAAATGAGGGATATGTTGATCTTACCTCAGGATATACTAATTGTATACTGACTGGCGCGACCTTTACTTGTGAAATAAATGTGGGAGGAACAGCATACACCCAAAATTTTTACACGTCAACAGGATTAAATGACGTACCTCAGGATAGTTTGTGGCAAAATACTATTGAAAACATTTTATCATCGATATCTGAAGTTGGAAGTTATAGTGTTGATTTAATTAATAATGAATTCGTTGTAAAATCGAATTGTGATGGAGACCAAGATCCATTGGCTGGTAAATCAATAAGTTTAAATCTAACAATCGATTATGACATCAATTGTGAGTCTTCTGCAAGTACGATGTGTTTTAATTTTTCAAGTAGTACGACAGGATATACTTATAGTGCAACACCACAAGGAATTAATAACAACCGACCTTATTATGTAATTAATCAAGGACTTTTAACTGCGTATGTTTATTGGAATGATGTATACAATGTTTGGGTATTTTCTGAAACTCTTGGTGGGGGTATTGATAGTAGTTTTTCAACTTTAGACAATTTTTACAATCCAAATCCTTTAAGTGATATGACATACCTATGGGAAGATGGTCCTGAAAGTGGAGATTATAAAATGAATAGTTCAAATATAGGTTTTTGCCCATAATGCCAAGTCAGTTAACAATATCAAATTTAATAAGTGGGGTACCCCCATATACATTTTATGTTTGTGACGAAAATGGTAATAATTGTTCAGTAATTGGTTCTACTGTTGGTACATACCCATTAACGGGTCTTTATGCAACTGCAAATCAGTTATTAATTAAAGTTGTTGATAGTAATCTTTGTGAATATTTTACAGTAGTACCTTGTGAAACATATATTATTCTAACAGAAGATGGGTTTAACATTACTGCAGAAAATGGGGACATTCTTGTTTTCTTTGATTATTAATACTTATTATTATGTTAGTACAAGTAACAGGTTCAACTAGCTCTCTACCACCATTTGATGTGTTCATATGTAATTCTGCAAATACTTCGTGTTTTTATGTTTCAGGTTTAACATATCTTTCACCGGTGGTAAGTTTTAATACAAGTAATTATTTTCCTTCTGAAGACTATTTGTATTTAAAAATTATAGATACTAATGGTTGCGTGGATTTGACTCTTTTAGATTGCACAGGACCATAAAGGGTTTATTTCAGCACTTATTTTCATAATTTTTATTTATGAAAATTTTCATTCAAATCGCAGCTTACAGGGATCCCGAATTAATACCAACAATTAAATCTTGTTTAGAAAACGCTAAGTATCCGCAAAATTTAGTATTTGGTATTGCAAGACAGTTTAATGAAAATGACAAGTTTGATGATTTATCAGAATATGAAAACGATGATAGGTTCAAGATATTAAATATACCACACGAAGTGTCAAAAGGGGTTTGTTGGGCAAGAAACCAAGTCCAACAACTTTATGATAATGAAGAATACACCCTTCAAATAGACTCACATATGAGATTTGAAAAAAATTGGGACGAAATACTAATTGAAATGTTAAACCAACTTCAAGAATTAGGTGTTCCAAAACCATTACTCACAGGATACGTTTCATCATATAATCCAAAAAATGACCCACAAGAAAGAGTAAGAGTCCCTTGGAGAATGGTCTTTGATAAATTTATTCCTGAAGGTGCTATATTTTTTTTACCGGAAACTATACCAAATTGGCAGCAATTAGACACACCTGTTCCTGCAAGATTTTATTCTGCGCACTTTTGTTTTACACTTGGAAGTTTTGCTAATGAAGTTCAACACAATCCTGACTTTTATTTTCACGGAGAAGAAATATCAATAACGGTAAGAGCTTTCACGCACGGATATGATTTATTTCACCCACATAAAGTTGTTATTTGGCATGAATACACAAGAGAAGGAAGAACAAAACAGTGGGACGATGATAAAGAATGGTATAAGAAAAATGAAAACGCACATCTTCTAAACAGAAAATTATTTGGAATGGATGGGTTAGATCAAGAAGGTCATATTGGAAAATATGGTTTGGGGGGTGTTAGATCTTTAAGGGACTATGAAGAATACGCAGGGATCCTTTTTTCAAAAAGAGCAGTTCAAAAATATACACTACAAAAAGAATACCCACCAAATCCGACATATTCTACTGAAGAAGAATTTATTGAGTCTTTTGCAAATATTTTCGATTATGAAATAAAATTAGATAAAAATGATTTTACACACCCTGACTATGAATTTTTAGCAGTTATTTTCCATAATGACAAGGGTGAAGAAATTTATAGAAAGGATGCCGATCAGTTTGAGGTTCAATCAATATTAAATAAAGAACCCGCAACCATAAAAAGAACATTTTTAGCTTACCAAACACCAAGGACTTGGACTGTTTGGGGATACACAAAATCTAAAGGTTGGGATAAAGAAATAAAAGGAATAATATAACATAAAATAAACAACCGATTATTTATATAAAAACAAAAAAATTTAATGCCTACTGTTTATTTAGAACGTTGTTGTGATAATACCATAAATTATGAAGTTAATGGTTGGACTGGATCCACATCACTTGGTGATGTATTCTCAATTACGGGAGACACTAATATCATAAATGGTTGTTATACAATCGTTTCTTCATTAACTGCACCTTCAGTTACTTTTGATGGTGTTGAAACATCTGTTGCTAATTGTAATGATCCATTATGTGTTGATTGTTGCGATACTAATCTATGTTTTGATGTTAGTTTATCGGCATATACCGGGTTTAATGGAACTTACACGATAACTGGAAATTATAATGGTAATTATTATTGGACGGGAGGAACACCAACAAGTTATTTGTTTTATGATAATATTAAATGGTGTTTAAGTACATCACTTGGAGGAACTTGTACTTTTTATGGATCAAACCCCACAAGTTCATTATGTCCAGATATTGATGAAAGTTTATTAACAACAGGTGTTTGTGTTCCAACACCAACACCTACAGATACGTGTTTTAATATTGGTTTCGATGTTTTGTTAGAGTGTGATATTCCTACCCCAACACCGACACCAACTCCGACACCCACTCCTACACCGACCCCGACACCCACTCCTACAAATATTTGTGATCCATTTACTGTGGGTATGAGTGTAAGCGCGGTTACAGTAACACCTACACCGACACCAACACCTACGCCAACACCTACGGTTACAAGACCAATAGTACTTACTGGCGATGTTGTTAATTTTGTTATTGATAGTGGAAACTTTATTTGTACAAACCTTAAAGAGCTTGTTGATTGTAATACAAGTGAATCTTATTTTGTGGTTGGACCTGTGGTTTATCAAGGAATTACGTTAAGCGCTGGAACAACATTCCTTGCACTTTTTGGAAGTTCGGGGTCAAGTCAGTTCGAATGTGTTACGTATGTTGGGGATAGTTATGCACAACCTAATAGGGCACTTAATCAGGTTGTTTTAACTGCGACCACTTGTAGTGCTTGTACAACACCAACACCTACACCGACGCCAACACCAACTCCGACACCTACGCCAACACCTACACCTACACCGACACCTACACTTGCTCCAAATACTAAATTTGTATTTACAAGTTGTACTAATAACTCAATGATTTTACAATCAACTTATATACCAATAAATGTAGTTGCAAATGACATATTAAAAGATACATCAGGAAATTGTTACACATATGTTGGATCATACATAAATTATATACCACCAACAGGTTTTGTTGTTGTAAATCAAGATACGTTTACAGCAACCACCGCAACTACATATGCAACATGCGTAAGTTGTCTAACACCTCCAACACCGACACCATTACCATATAGAGTGTGGGATGGATATGCTGAATTTACAGTGTCTTGTCCTGTTTGTGAATTAACTGATTTTGGTGTTCCATATACATTCTATACTTCGGCAAATACAACAACTTTAACTGATGGTACATTAATATATGATAATAGCGGACTTACAATGCCGACACTTGTTACATATATTAAACAAGGTGATAAAATTTATATAAACGATGACGGAACAATAACTGAATATTGTGACGCAGGAGGAAACTGTTAATAAAATGCCAACACAAGTAAACATATCAAGTATTATATCGGGAACTAGTCCATTTGACGTATGGGTTTGTGATAAATGTGATAGTACAGGTATTTGTCAGTATATAGATACGTTTGTTACGGCACAATTACCATATAGTTTTACACTTCCTGCTGTTTATGAAACATACCCCACATTTGTTATAAAAGTGATAGATGACAACGGTTGTGAATATTGTTACAACACTGCAGACGTATTTAAACAATTCCAAGATGATGACGATTTTGATTTTATGGACGATCAAAAGTATGAATTCCAATAAACAAATATTTATGATAAAAAGAAAATGGCAAAACTAACAGAAAAAACATTTGCAACCGCAGTTACATTAAATAGTTTAATTCATATCGTAAATACGGGAGATACTTCGCAAAGTGCATTCGGATCATCATATAAAGCATCACTCGATCAATTAGTACCCCTTTTTGGGTCTAACACTGATGTTACAGTAACGGGAGGTACATATAATTCGTCAACGGGAGAAATTACATTTTATAATAGTACGGGAGGAACATTTAATGTTTCAGGGTTTGTGACTGGATTTACCGACTCATTTGTTTCAGGAGGAACATATTCATCAGGAACTGCAACGTTTACAAATACTACCGGTGGTACTTTTAACGTTACCGGATTTTATACAGGATCTTCTGAATTTTATGTTTCTGATGGATCACTCACCAGTAACCGTATTGTTGATATGAATGGTTTCGCACTTGCCTTAAGTGGTGGGTCATCTGCCACATTTTTTGGGCTAATCGGAACGGGGGATAAAAATTTGCAATGGTCACAGACAGGTCCATTAAATTGGGATTTAATTAATAACGCGGCGACTAACAATTTACATATTGATAGATATAGTTCAGGTGGTGGTTACTTAGATACTCCTTTATTTTTCGAATTTTCTAGTGGTAACGTTGGTATTGGAACAACAACACCATCTGAACGATTAGATGTAAACGGAAACGCATATTTTAATACAACAGGTGTCACTACTTCAACAACACCATCATATAGATTTTTAGACGGGACTTCAACACCAACAGATACGACAAGAATAAAATCAATTTATAAAGAATTTAGACCAACCACCACCACATCATCAACGGTGGTTGGTGATGGAACATTACTATATCCAAATATAACATCGGCATCATCCGCTGAATTTTATGCATCCGCTAACCTTACGTTATTTACAAATAATTTATCAAATCTATCAAATAACGAAGCTCTAACCGGAGAAGTAAATGTGATATCAATTTACTCCACAGGAGGAACATATAACGGCATAGTTAAAAGTTCTTCTGCAGTTTTAGAAAATGCAATTCTTGGAGGAACAATTGATAAGTATGTCGGGTTTTGGGCTAATGGGTTAAGTTCTGATATTACACATAATGGTACAACAAATAAAATCTATGGATTTTATATGGATAACCAAGGAGCTGGTAGATCAGGAAATGTGCCGTCAGTAAATAATAGATATGGTGTCTATATTGAAGATGGTGGTAGAAACTATTTTGCGGGAACTGTTGGTATAGGTACTGATGCACCATCTGAAACTTTGGATGTGAGTGGAAAAACTAAAACAACTAATTTCCAAATGACATCAGGAGCAACTAGTGGTTATATATTAACTTCAGATGCTTCAGGTAATGCTAGTTGGCAAATACAGGGTGGTTATCAATATTATAGCGCCACGACTATTACAAGTGCTCAGACACTTTCAATAGGGTCAACACCTGTTGAAATTTTACCAGCACCTGGTGTTGGTAAATACTACGACTTTAAAGTTTATTTTGAATATATATATGGAACAACACCATATACTATTACAGGGTTTCTTCAGTTAAATGATAGCACAACAAAAAGAGTTACAAATCAATTTGATGTGAATGGGCAAATGGCGGATAGAGCATTTGTAAGTGACATTAATATACAAAACCAATTCTTACCTTTAAATTCTAAACTTGAATTTAGCACGTCAAATGGTGCTGACCCTACTTTAGGTGATGGATCATTTAAAGTTAAGATATTCTATAATATTGTAGATTTTGGATAATAACTTTCACATATTACTACCCTTTAAATGAAAATGAAATATTATTATTCTATAACTGTTAAAAAATAATGGGTCAATTAAGTGGAAATAGCTGTAACATAATAACACTTTTACCTTTAGGGGTTGAATGTGAAAGCATCAATGCTAGCACCCCAATTGTATCTAATGGTTTAATAAGTATTTTTATCACTGGAGGAACACCACCTTATTCAACGACTTGGAGTAATGGAACCCAAGGGTCGTATTTATTTAACTTACTTCCTGGAAGTTATACCGCAACAACAACTGACTATTATGGTGATTTTACAGCGACAACCGTGTGTACTGTAGGTGCCGAAAGTTTTTATTTAGATAAATTTGAAAGTTGTGAAAATTCATCACAATATGTTTATTATTTAGGAAATACTCCTTCTAATTTTGTATTTAATAAAATATATAGGTTGCAAAGTTTAGATGGGTGTTGGAGATTTGACAATCAAGTTCTTTTCACAGGTCAGACATACTTTAATACTTCTGCAACAACACTTGCGGGTCCTTATGAGAAATGTTTCGAATGTTTACCACCAACACCGACACCAGATTTAAAACCAAATAATATTTGTATGGTTATCACTGAAACAAATCAAGTTGATACCACAGTAACAAACGTACAGTTCAGTACGGGAAATACAATAAATGGTAAACAATCGTGGACTAGTGTAACACCATCACTTGTTATATATTACAATAGTGGAACAACTAAATGGTCAGTTTCGGGATGGACATATGGAGGAAACCCATCTCAAAATAATACGGCTTCTTCACCATTAGGGACATGGACAATATATGGATCAAGTAATACCTCTATGGAATTAGAAAGTGGTTTATGTGGGGTAAAACCAATAATTAAAGTTAAAACAAATAGGACAACTTGTGAAGGTGCATCTGACGGGTCGGCAGTAATTTCTGCAACAAACGGAACACCACCATATCTGTATTCGTTGGACGATGTTATATACGTACCTTCAAATATGTTTATTGGTTTAAGTGATGGAAATTATACTGCATATGTAAAAGATAATTTAAATCAAAAGGCGAGTAAAAACTTTATAATAACTAATGGGTCAACACCGGTGACATACACTTTAAATTTAGTACAAAATCCATTACCTGCAATTACAACAAACAACATTTCTAAATTTACACAATCAACAAATACTGTCGAAATTACAGTTACTCCACCACTGCCGAGTAATAAAATTTTAACTTTTGATCTTGTGCACAGTACCACATATAAAAAAAATAGTGGAATCAATAATAACGTTGAAATATTTCCAACCTTACAATATAGTATAACATCAGGTGCAACATCAGGAGTTCAAATAACAGGATATACCGCTCCGAGTATAGGAACTAGTGTTATACCATTATTTTTATGTCCCGACGCAAACGAATATTTAACTGGAAGTACAGAAACTTATTACCCTGTTTTTAGTGGAAACAACACCGTATTAACATTTAGTATTGTTAAAAAAATAACAACGCCTGACGCAAATAAAGAAAAATGTACGACATATGGTTATATAAGAGACACTTTTCAAATTGTTAATCCAAAAATATTAAATCAAAGTAAGTGTGAGAGTTTTGTAACGCCAGGTCCATTATCTTTTGAAACTGAACGTAATGGTTTTGTAAGGGTTTCTAAAAACGATGAAGTGGGTTAAAAAATAGCGATATAAATATTTATCAAATATGGCATATATAATTAAAAATACTGCAGGTCTTATCAATACAATACTTACAGATGCTGCAAGAAAAAAAATATCACAAGGTAAATTTGATATTGCATATTTTCAAGTTGGAGATAGTGAAGTTTGTTATGATTGTATTAATAACATTGATCCGACAAGCTTGAATGTATTAATACCTCAATTTAATGCTCAAAACACAACACAAATACCTGAAAAAAATAGAATGCATGTCAAATATCCATTATTTGTTGATTCTACATCAGGGTCAACTTATGGAATACCTGTTGAGGCGTCTTATTACGATAATATTTATAACACGGCACAACCAAGAGGATTTTTTACAGGAAATACAAATAATTATAGTGCGTTTACAACAAGTGCAATTACATTAAATCCAAATTTTATAGTTCCTAATTCGGCATTTACGTCAGGAAATACAATAGTTGTTGAAAGATCAAATATTGATCCAAGTATTACAGGAAATGTGACAAGTGGAATGGTGATGACAGTATTTACAACTACCAACATAACACCATTAACGGCAAATACTCCGATGTTTACATATTTTGTGGTTGGAGTTACAGGAAATACATCAGGAGATACTTCAGTTACAATTCAAGTGGATAGAAATTTACCTGATTTTAACACATTAGGATTTAGTGGTGATAGTAGAGTTATATTCTACCCACCAAATATGACTTATCAATATGATTCATTTACTCCTGAACCATATTGGGCAACAAACGTATTTAATTTTGAATCCAATTGTGATATATCACAAGCAGACGTGAAAGTTTGGAATATGAATATTCCTTGGACTGAGTCACCAGCAGGATTATTTAATAACACATACCAAGATTATAACTATTTTGGATCGACTGGATATTGTGGATCAAAAGAATATTTTGGTTATACAACAAATGATGGTCAAAATGATACAAGTTATTCATACTATTATAACTCTTTTGATGAAATTGTAGAAGTTGAACCAAAAGACCAAAAAGCAATTGCAATACTTCATTATACAAATCAATCAATTGATAATTTTTATGGTGAAAAATTTGCATTTCAAGATTATGACGTAACTGATCCAGGAGCAACAGGTCAAGCAAGAAACTTCAAGTTATCACTTCCTTGGATTATGTGGCATAAAAACCCTAATGGTACAATTGGGGAAGAATTTTTTGTTGACCCTTCAGGATTTACAAGTTTAAATCTTTTTCAAGTGCAATATATAAAATCAAATAAAACCTCATCTTTTAATGATCCAGGTTTAAGATATTTTCACTTGTGGGATACACATGCAAATAGCGACGGATACCCAAGTAGAGTAGGAAAGGTATTTCCTGATTTAAAAATGATTGTTTTTGATGACGATGAAATTGTCGCATCATTAAATTATAAAACAAATAGATCTTGGACACTTCCAGCTCCGAAACTAGCACTTATTACACCAAATACTTTTGGAGGTGTTTTAGGGGGTACTACAGGATTACTTACGGGAAGTACCGACACTTTATTTGTTACTTATAGATTTAATAATAGTGCGTTCACAAACTCACTACATTGTAATTATTACTCAACAATTAAAAATTTGACAAATGAATGTTCACCCGATGGAACGTTAGTTGCTGGATCATCAGATGTTCTTGTAAGATTTGGAAATGAATTTCCGTTTTTAATATCAAATATCGGAGGATCTCCATCTGGGTTTACGGCAAACAATATGAAAGTACTTGCACAAAAAGTACCAAGTGGAACGACAAGACCAAATCCAGCACAATGGAAAGAAATTGATATGCAAAGTCAGTTATCTGCAACATCAGTTAATGGTTATTTAACAGTAACAGGTCTTACGGGTACAACACTACAAATTACAAAGCAAATGTACGACACGGCACCATTATATCAATTACATAACTATTTAACACTACCACAACTTAATGAGTCTGGCACAACATATAATTTCGGAGACGAGTATTATTTTTATGGAACTTTAAAAACAGATATTCAAGCAACAATATACGTAATGAATTATTTATGTAATTTAGGACAAACACAGTTTCAAGACTCATCTAATCCAACTTGGTCAAATACAACCGCGCCTTACGTTACGGAGGTTGCTCTTTACAATTCTGACAAAGAACTTATGGTTATTTCAAAGATACAATCACCTGAAAAAAGACAGGGGATCCAACAGTATCCGATTAAATTAGATTTTTAAAAGTTATGTCAGAAAAAACAGATTTGAAGAACTCACCAAAAGTTCTTGGTTTAGACGTATCAACTCGCACAATTGGATGGGCGATATTTGATATTCAAACAAAAGAATTATTAGAATTAACTCACTTTTCACCAGTTATAAAACCAAAACCTGAAGATAAAATTGAAGAACTTATTTTAAAAGTGAAAGGGTTTGAAGAAAAACTTGAAGGGTATAGAAATTTAGGAATAACAAAAGTAATAATTGAAGAACCACTTTTAAACTCAAATAACATCTGGACTGTAGGAACACTTTTAAGGTATAACTCAATGATCACAAAATCAATTTATGATATTTTAGGAATTGTACCTTGTTTTATTTCAACCTATAATTCAAGAAAATGTGCTTGGCCTGATTTAGTTCAAGATAACGATAAAGGAAAGAAAGTATTATTTGGAGGTCTTCCAAAAGATATTGATAAAAAAGAAATCATTTGGAAAAAAGTATCAAATAAAGAACCACAAATAACTTGGCTTTATACAAAAAATAACACACTTAAAAAAGAATGTTTTGATATGTCAGATGCTTACACCTGTGTCGTCGGATTTATGAAACAAGAAAAAATTTGGTAGGATCAGTTTTAACTGATCTTTTTTGTTTTATTAAGTATTTATAATAAAAATTGAATTATGAAAAGAATTATAAGATTAACAGAAAATGATTTAACTCGTATTGTTAAACGAGTAATAAGTGAACAATCGGTAGACGCTAAGAAACTAGAAGATATATTAATTTCTAAATTTATTAATGATGGTAATGCTGGTAAAGAATATTTAACCGCTGGAATGCGTAAAGAATTTTTTAATGATTATGAAATTGAATATAAAGAATGGTTATCCAAAAATGGATTTAAAAGTTCAGATATAATGTTAGAAACTGGTGTTGATGCAACACGTTTAAAACAAATAGAAATGTTAATTAAACAAAAAGGTTGGAAATAATAATATAAGATCAAATTTTGAACCCACCACATAAAGGTGGGTTTTTTGTTGTTTGACATTTCATATGTAATTCTTATCTTTTATGTATGGAGGACTATGAAGTTGTAAAAGACATACTTGACGGTATTTTTGGAGAACCACAAAAATATGACGATAGTAGAGGTCAAATTGCTTATGATTGTCCTGTTTGTTCTCACGAAATTAAAGGATTAGATAAAGGAGATGGTAAAGGTAATTTAGAAGTATCTTTAGAAAAAAATGCTTATCACTGCTGGTCTTGTGGTGAAACTCACGACACGCACGGACATATTGGAAAACTTATTGATTTATATGGATCAAAAAAAGATAAAAAAACATATAAGTTAGTAAGACCCGACGAGTTTGAAAAAAAAGAAAAAAAGTATAAAAAACTTGAACTACCAAAAGAATATAAAAAGTTTGATGAGGTAAGTCAGTTATATCCCCCAAGAAAAGAAGCATATAACTACCTAAAACAAAGAGGTATAACTGATGAAATAATTGAAAAATATCAGATCGGTTTTTGTTATGAAGGTGATTATGTTGGAAGAGTTGTTGTCCCGTCATTTAATAAAAAAGGTGAATTAAACTTTTTCGTATCAAGGTCTTGGAATAAAAGATCAAAACTAAAATATAAAAACCCTGAAGCCCCAAAAGATTTTTTAATTTTCAATGAAAGTCTGATTGATTTTAAAAAAGACATTTACATAGTAGAAGGGGTATTTGATTCTTTTTTTCTAAATAACTCAATAGCACTTCTTGGAAAATTTATTAACGACAATTTATGGGAAACA
>Ga0172367_10005055_pt1 | contig 16076 bp, 11 predicted proteins | sample Lak10m_FD_114542 | JGI IMG/M metagenome (GOLD analysis project Ga0172367, IMG submission 114542) | Freshwater microbial communities from Kabuno Bay, South-Kivu, Congo - kab_022012_10m | ecosystem: Environmental > Aquatic > Freshwater > Lake | place: Democratic Republic of the Congo: South-Kivu...
AACGATTGGCTATCTTTCGATTATTATCCGCCTTTACTGCGAAACCAGCATGGTTTGCTGTGCTTATGGTTATTTTCGGGTGCTCTCCCCGAAAATAACCATAAATAAAACCTACATCGTGAGTAGATACATAGTACTACCGGAAAATCTGTTCGAAAAACACTGTAAATATCAATCGCTTGAATAGTCGGGTAAAATTACCCGGCTATTCTTAATATTCTACAATAGAAACAAACGATAAATATATGACCACACCCCCTGTTTGTGATTACGAAGGTTCAGATTACCAGAAATCGTTTTGGGACCAAGGCGGGCGTCAATACGAAGATCGGGCAGAAGCAATTGCCTTAAAGCGCCTTTTGCCTTCTCAAGGACGTCTCCTGCTTGAATTAGGAGCTGGAGCGGGTAGAAATACGCCTCGCTATGCCGGTTATCAACAGATTGTTTTGTTGGACTATTCACGCACTCAACTGCAGCAAGCGCGCGCTCGATTGGGGGTTTCCTCGCGATATGTATACGTTGCAGCGGACATTTACAAGCTGCCGTTCGTAAATGAGTTGTTCGATGGCGCAACCATGATCCGAACTTTGCATCACATGGCTGAAGCCCCCCAAGCCCTAGCCCAGGTCCAGAGAGTATTAGAACCCGGCGCTTTGTTTATCCTCGAATATGCCAATAAACTCAATATAAAAGCCATCCTTCGCTATTGGTTGGGTAAACAAAGCTGGAGCCCTTTCAGCCAGGAACCGGTGGAATTTGCTGCATTGAATTTTGACTTTCACCCCAGCGCCATTCGAAAATGGTTGGCAGAACTTGGTTTTGAGGTTCAAAAAGTACTTACCGTCTCTCACTTCCGCTTAGGTATCCTAAAACGAGTTATTCCATCCGAGCTTCTTGCAGCGATGGATGGACTTCTTCAACCAACAGGATCGTTATTCCAACTCAGCCCTAGCGTTTTCTTAAGGGCGAAGTTTGGGCAGAAACAACCTGAAAAGGAATCTGGGGCTGTCACATTAGATGTATTATCCTTCTTCTGTTGTCCGGAATGCAGATCCAATGCGCTTGAAAACAAAAACGAATATCTGCTTTGCAACGGATGTGGCAAAAAATGGGCACTTAGAGAAGGTATATATGACTTCCGGGAACCGTTCTAAGAACCTAAAAAGAACTCAAGAGCATTTATCCCAACCACCTTGAGTCTCGTCTCTGATTACTGTGTTGGTCTCTCGAATTGCAATATAATTTGTCAATGCAACCCTTTAACTCACAGACATCTGCTACCAACAAGAAACCCTCGAGTGGTTCTCTCGTCCTCTTGGATTGCAAAGAACAGGACACAATCACCGCCCATCGCATGTTAGGCAAGGACGCAAGCGAACAGATCCACAAAATTCTAACCCAGCGAATGGAAGCTTTCGCCACCAGCAACCAGGTTGCGAAACAAATCCGGCGCGCGCGCAAGTACCAGGCAACTCTTGACTCCAAATTACTTGTTCCAACAATAAATAGTGACATCAAGAGGGCAATTCACCAATATCAAGCATGCATCTCCGCCTGGGCTGATGGCGCAGACCTAAAAAATTTCCGTCACTCCAACCTAGCGGATGAAATCGATAATTTTCCGGTTTACGCAGAAGATCTGGCTACAATCTTACAAGAAGACGAAGTAGGCTGCCAGACAGGTGCGCTGCGTGAATCTGGGGACTCGATAATTCTGTGGCATTCTGAAGAAGATTACGAAGATACTCCTGGACAGCGCTTCGATAAATTACGCTTATTTTCTTTCAAATCAGCCGGGGAAAACTCTGCTTATGGCTTCATTTACCCAGACCTGCTGCCCGGACCCACCTTTGGGTGGCAATCGGGTAATTTTATACAAGCAATTGATACGTTGCACGTTAAGAACGAGGAATTTAGCGCAGCCCTTCTGCCAAACACAATAGCCTGGCTGAGTCTATATCTTGGGACTTTGGTAACAAGGCAAGAACTCGTCTCACAGCTTGGTCCCTTCCAGGGTGGATATTCCATAACTGCCGCATTAAAAATCGATGGGCGGGTGAGTATTGAGAAGATAGAATTTGCCAATAGTCAAGTGGCTGCCCACTCACTGGAAAATGAGAGCGGGAGTTTCTTTTTTCAAACCAATATCATCGCCGATCTTTCTCAACCGATTGGAGTGGAAGAAGATACAACAGCTGAAAGCCGGTTGTGGAATGAGAAACGTATCATGCGCACATCCCGATTGATCAAGGTAATCCAAAAATCTGCCGATGCCTTCCCTTTGGTGTTTCGATTATTACGATCACGTTTAGGTGGCGATTCTGCCTATTCCAACCAGGACGTGAAAGCACATCTTCTTTGTCGGATGACACCGAAGAATACATCCATTTTGGTTGGTGCTGGACCAGCCGGGCACGGGGCTGAGTTATTAAGATTTGAAGAATGAAATTAATTGTCTTTCAGGAGGTTTTTCTAAAGAGGAAGACGAATAAAGAAGGTACTGCCGGGAAGCATCTGCTCATCATATCCTGGGCTTTCAACCCAGACCTTGCCATTATGTGCTTTTACAATGCCTGCGGCAATAGCCAGTCCCAAACCAGGGCCACCACCCTTGAATTTGGTTCGACCCGATGAATGCAACTCAACTTTCCCAAGTTGAAAAAGCTTTTCAAAAATGACTTGATGGTTTGCAGGATCGATACCAATACCAGTATCCCGAACATAGATTTCAAGACATGGACCAATTTGTTCATCATCAATGGCGCGCCCCCCAACGCTTATTTTCCCTCCATCTGGGGTGTACTTGATAGCGTTGACAATGATAGAATCCAACGCTTTTTGCAGCAGCTCTGGGTCAGCCTGAATGAAAGGCAAGCTATTGACACCTTCTTCGATCACAAAATTGATATTTCGCTCGGCCATCTCATTCTTATATTCTTTTTGCACCAGTTGTATAACCAACCCTATAATCACAGTACCTTTGTATGGGACAATCGTTTGCCCTTCCAAGCGAGCAACATCCAGCATTGAATTGACAATAAGGTGAAGACGCCCCGTCCCTTTTAGAACCCCATCGACAGCTTGCATGAGTGCTTCATTTTCCAGGATTGCGGGGAAACCCTTCAACATGCCAAGATAACCCTTCATAATCGTAAGCGGAGTACGCAATTCATGAGCGGTCACCTGAATAAATGATGTTTTATTTTTATCAAGCTTTTCCAACTTATTATAGGCAATATTCAACTCTTCAACACGTTGTGCAACGAGACGCTCCAAAGATTCATTGAACCTGGTTAACTCATCATATAAGCGAGCATTTTCAAGCGAAATTGCAGCTTGCATAGCATAAGTGCTCACCAGCAATAGATCATCGTGATTGAAATCTGCAATTTCTTGGCGTGTGAGTGCAAGCATTCCAATTACTTTGCTTTTTGAGAATAGTGGCACACCAAGCCAGGAATGGTTGATGGAAAGCCAATCAACCACCTCCCAATTTTCCAGACCCATAACATCATCAATTATGAGAGGTTCCCCACTTTGAACTATCTGGGAGTAAAATCCCCCGCTGTCTATCTGTTGAAGAAGGTTACCTGTTGGGACATTTTTTGGGAAACCATGCAGTGCCAGAATTTGGATGGAACCATCATTGGCTTCCCTCAGCAGCGCACCGCGTTCATAGTGAAGCAAGGTTGACAACTGAGTCAGGATTTGCTGAGGAAGCTCGTCCATCTTTAATAACATGGAGAGATTACGCGCAACTTTCGAAAGTGTTTCTGCATCTTGCCGGCGTTCCTGTTCATTCGCATATAATCTGGCGTTTTCTTCAGCAGTTCTCTGTGCCGTCTCATTGGCAATTGCCAGCTCCATCTCGCGCAATTGAGATTCTTGCAGCAAATGCTCTACCTGCTTCTGCATCAAAGTTCGTTGATCTACCAACATGGTACGTAAAAGCGCGCTGCTGATCACATTCCTTAACCGGGCATACACTTCCCACTCTCTCGTATTCATTTCGGCCCAAATAAACCCAAAACGATTAGCGGTAAGAATCAGGGGCATGACAATCGCGGAATATCGCCGGTTTTCAGGGGTTTTTCCTCGCGGGATCAAATGACCAGTTGCCCACTTCGGACGATCTACAGGTATTTGAAACCCCATGTCATCAAACTGCATCAATAAATGATAATTATCAGAAGGGGGCACAAGCGTTGATTTCGGAGTGGCCATTCCGGCATATAACATGACATACAACCGTTCAATACCAATGTTTGGGAAAAAGCGTTCCACCGCCTTACCAATCTCTTCCAGGCTCATTGCCGGAGCTAATGAAGAAGTAAAAGCCTGCAAAATCTCTTCCTGCCTTTGTAACCGCAGGCGCTGCACAGCTTGCTGTCGTTGGTAAAGCTCTCCGATCAAAACACGTACTTGTTGAAATAAGTTTTCAGCTTGCAGCACCATATTTTGATCTTTTAGACCTGCAAGGATTTTCTTCCGCAACACAGAAATGACTCGATGCCAGACAACTATGTCTTCACTATGCGGTATCAGTGCAATCATTAACTTTTCAATACTAGCAAGATAATACACAGGTTGTTTTTGTTTCCGTAAAGTCTCAAGGAGGATATCCCAGGCAGACCCAGCCGCCTGCGAAAACAGAGCCGATTGAGGGGATTCAGTGTTTATCTCTGCCGCCTGCAAAAGACTGGTTATAACGTGATCTTTCTTATTTTCTAAAGAATCTGGGAAGAAGATTCCAGAATCTGGATCAACTGCCTTTTGAACACTTTCTGGAAGACATCCACAAGACCAGCGTAAAACTAGCTTAGTTGATAGAATAGTGTTTTCTGGCAATGTTTCGCCATTGATCCGGCGCAAAAGCAATTCAACAGCCTGCTGACCCATATCATAATAAGACTGCCGCACGGTGGTGAGAGGCACCCCCATCGCACGCGACTCCGGCAAATCATCGAATCCAATCAGGGCAATACTGCCAGGTACCTGTATACCACGCAGTTGCAGAGCTTCATAAGCGCCAATTGCTATACGGTCATTAGCGGCCACGATCGCGGATACTTCGAGATTTCTATCATCCAACAAGGTTTTGACGGCAGCACGTCCACTCTCAATACTGAAATCACCCGGTATTACAAGGTTTTCTTCAAAAGGCAAGTTATGCGATTGAAGCTCCAGCTTATACGCCAAAAACCTTTGTTCGGCTTCAATTTGATTTTCTGGACCACAAATAAAAGCAATTTTTTTATATCGATGAACGTCCAATAAATGGCCCACAGCTGCGCGCATGCCTTGCAAATTATCGCTGATCAGATTTGGAGAGCCTGCCACTCGCAAAGCGTTAACAACAAGTGGAAGATGAGAGTAATTTCCAAGAAAAAGCTCAATTTCACGCCGATCAAGCTCATAACCCAGGTCGCTAGAGACAATAATTCCCGCCAGTTGCTCCGTCCGGGCAATATCATATAAACCATATGAAGGGCTTAGCGCACCCGGAATAATTGTCGAGGATGGTTTTCCGCCCACAAAGCAGATCAAATTCAGGTCATGTGCTTCAGCCGCATCAGTAATACCCACGATAAACTCTGTCCCCCAAACCCTTTCAAGGCGCGAGACAAAAACACCAATGGTCTTACGTTCTCTTTCAATGCGATTTACCTGTGTCATTTAATTCTCTTAAAGCGCTGGAATAAATAAATTATAGCGTATTTGGGAAATATTCCTACTGTTCGCTGAAATTGGCCACCACACTTTTTTTCACATTTCTCAAAAAAGCAAAGGTCCTACAAAACCTTGAATTGGCGTTGTGAAAATTGTTCATTTATTTACCACCTGCACTCACAAACATATTAGAAAAGTGGAAAATTTTCACGCGAGACACAAATGAGCATATTATTGCTTGTGACTTATAATTGCTCAATTATCCTCTCGGAGGTCTCGCCATGCAAGAATATTCAAAAGTCGCCAGAAAAATCACCTTCATATTGTTCGCAGCGCAAAGCCTGGCCTCTGCTGGTTTTATCGCCGGATCTACCATCAGTTCCATCCTTGGCGCAAAACTTGGCGGAGGTCCAGCCTGGGCAGGAGTGCCTTCGGCTTTATATTTACTGGGCGGAGCTTTTGCCGCATCGGCGTGGGGCTATCTCATGGATATTTTTGGACGCCGGAACGGAATTGCGCTAGGGTTGGCTACAGGCTCTATTGGGACACTTCTGGTCATCATCTCGATTAACAATCAGCTCTTAATTGGTTTTCTGACTGGTATGCTGTTAATGGGGGTGGCAAATGCAGCCGTTGTGTTAGGCCGATTTGCCGCTGCTGAGGTTAACCCACCCGAAAAACGCGGGGAGGCGATTTCGAGCGTTGTACTAGGTGGCACTTTTGGCTCAATATTTGGCCCGCTAATTGTTGGTCCAGCCGGTGTTGTTGCCAAGTCTTATGGCCTGGATGAATTATCCGGCGCCTACGCTGCAAGCTTCTTGTTATTTGCCCTAGCATCAATCCTTGTATTTGTCACCTTACGGCCAGATCCGCGTGAGGTCGGTCGCGAAATCGCCAAGCTTTTCCCCGAATCAAACCCTGATGGTGACGCACGTCCGATTTGGGCTATACTCAAACAGCCAAAGGTTTTTACTGCGGTGATAGCAATGGTTCTGGGGCAAGTGGTCATGGTTGCAGTAATGGTAATCACATCCTTACACATGAAAAATCACCAGCACGTTTTGACTGACATTTCCATGGTGATTTCCGCTCATACCTTTGGAATGTATGCTTTTTCAGTCGTTTCGGGCTGGCTCTCTGATAAATGGGGGCGTATCCATGTGATCCTAACCGGCGCAGTTGTTCTAATCTTCGCTTGCATTACTGCCCCGTTATCACCAGACGTTTTCCCCCTGGCTGTTTCACTATTTTTACTAGGCCTTGGATGGAACTTTTGTTTCGTGGGTGGTTCTACATTATTGGCTGATCAACTTTCACCCCAGGAAAGAGCGCGGACACAAGGTACAAACGATTTGCTTGTTGGTCTGGCCTCAGCCTTGGCTAGCCTCAGCGCGGGAATTGTTTTTGCTTCCCTTGGATTTGCGCTTGTCGCCACCATAGGAGCAGCATTATCGTTCATCCCGATTTTCTTATCCGCCAGGATGCTTTTAGATAAAAAGTATCAAACCGGTTCACAAGCCTAAGAACCCGTTCCAACGGTATTACATCCTTTACATTCGGAATTATTGTAAGTTGTCCGAAATTGCTGATTGTTCCAGATGAGTGTCAGGCAGCCAAATTTCAAATTCGGTACCGCTATTTACCTCACTGTGGACTTTAATCGTGCCCCCGTGTTTTTCCAGGATTGAGCGAACAATATACAGCCCAATTCCAGTTCCTGGGATTTCATCATTAATTGCGTTTGAAGCCCTAAAAAAACGATTAAACAATAACGGTATATCTTCGCTCGGAATACCCATTCCTGTGTCTCTGATCGAAATATCCAGGCCATCGTTGTGCCTCTTCATAAAAACGTCGACTTTTCCATTGTTTGGCGTAAATTTTATGGCATTACCCAAGAGGTTCACAAAAACTTGAGATAATGCGCTTTCATCTGCCATAATGAAGTATGCAGTTTCATCCAATTCATCAGAAAAGTGGGAAGAAATTCTAATATTCTTTTCACGCGCAGGTTGTTCGAACTGGCGAAGAGATTCTTTAATTATATTGGATACATCAATAACCCGGAAATGCATGTGAGCCTGATTACTTTCCAGGCGTCCGGCACTCAATAAATCTTCAACAAGCATACGTTCTCTTCTCAATTCAGTCTTTAGCACAGCCCAGTATTCGTTATATTCCTCCTTAGTAACATGCCCATCTATTAAATTCGCCATTAAGAGCATAGTTGCTATTGGAGTGCGCAATTCATGGGTGGCGCGGTTTATAAAATCTGACTTCATCTGATCCAATCGTGCTCTACCGCTAATATCGCGGATAATCGCAATCACTTCATCCGCTCCGCTGTTTTTCAGCCGGGTTTCAAACACATGTGATGAATCTCCAATTTTCAGGATGAATTCCATTGTCTGAATTTCTTCAGTATGGAGAGCCTTGTTAATACTAATTAATGTTTCATCGACAAGAGGATCGGAAAGTAACGAATTTAGATGCGAGCCATTTATTTCTTCATCGGGAATATTAAAGAGCATGCTCGAACCGGCTGTATGATCAAGAAAAACACCATCTCGACGAATACGGAGTATCGAATCAGGAATGGCGCTTAATAAGGCTGAGTTCCTTGCTTCACTTTGGCGCAGATCCCGTTCCATAGCCAAAACTCGTTCAGCATTGCGGACTCTCACAAGCAGTTCAGCCGGCTCGAATGGTTTGGAAATAAAATCATCCGCCCCTGCAGACAACCCTGCAAGCATATCCTCCTTACTACTGCGTACGGTAACAAGAATAAAGTAAATATATCCAACAATATTAAAAGCTCTGACCTGGCGGCATAACTCAATTCCGTTTATTCTTGGCATATTCCAGTCTGAGATCACGATCTTAATTGTGCCAGACTTTAAAATTTCTAGCGCAGTTTCCCCTTCCTTTGCGATAACAACTTCATAGTTATCGTTTTCGAGGATTTTCTTTGCCACTAGCAGGGCAATGTCATCATCATCAATAACCAAAATCTTCATCAGACCTCGTACTGAATTGCCTATTAGATCACTACTTGACATTCTAGCGATCAAAAAAGCAATTATCGCCTCATTTTCCACCATTTATATTAATAGCATTTAATTTTAGCATGATTAATTGCCTTGCGACGCGCAATAACAGATTTTGAAAAGTAATTGCAAGGCTTGCCCAGGATTCTCACCTTTTTCATAATGGAATGCCGGCTGGATACCCTTGTTCTCTAACAAGAAGAGTATCTTAATCCAAAAATTCCTCCCATGATTATGGGGGGATTTTTGTTCGATAGTTTTGGATATTTTCGCAAAGAAGTTAAAATGATCTGGTAGTACCTATGCGCGAATCATGGTCAAGAGCATTTTAAATTTACTCTGCGCCCTGAGCGCATGAGGCAGATTTGCCGGCAATATGATGGCCTGTCCAGTTTTGAGTAAAAAGGGCTTACCAGAGATAAACACTTCTACCTCACCATCCAGAATATGGACAAGGGCATCAAAGGGCGCAGTATGCTCACTTAATTCCTGACCGGCATCGAAAGCGAATAAGGTGACATTTCCTGCATCAGTTTTGGTGATCTGGCGGCTGACGACTGAACCATCTTGATAGGCAGCCATTTGAGCAAGTTCAAGTACTTCTGCTTGTGGAGCGGTTGACATATAAATTTTTCCTTTAAGGTCGATTTTCACCGATCTGTCCGAATTTTTCTTTGTTGCAGCGCAAATTAGGCTAGAATATTTGCGACCTATCGGGGTTATATCACACCCAATTTCTTTCCGACAGTCTTAAATGCATCCAATCCTTTATTGAGATCATCTGTGGAATGCGCAGCGGAAATCATGACTCGAATCCGGGCTTTGCCCAGTGGTACGGTTGGATATCCAATGGACATCGCGAAAACACCAATCTCAAAAAGTTCTCGACTGAATTGTTGTGCCAGCGGCGCTTCACCAAGGATGACAGGAGTTATAGGCGTCTCACTCACGCCCGTATTGAAACCAAGCGTCCGCATCTCCGCCTTGAAATATTTCGCATTACTCCAAAGTTTATCCACCAACTGAGTAGAGTCTTCAAGCAGGTCGATTGCCGCTAAACAGGCTGCCGCATCCGGCACCGTTACCGCCGATGAGAAAAGGAAAGGCCGGCCACGCTGACGCAGCCACTCAATAATTACAGCCTTCCCCGCCACGACACCCCCTACCACACCAAAAGCCTTCGACATTGTTCCCACTTCCACATCTACTTTTCCGTGTAAACCGAAATGGTCTACAATGCCGCGCCCCCCTGTACCCAAGACGCCTTCTCCATGGGCATCATCTACCATTAATAGGATCTCGTACTTATTTGCAACTTCATAAATCGCTGGAAGCGGTGCTATGTCGCCATCCATGCTAAAAACCCCATCCGTAACGACCAATGCCCGACGAAACTGGCCGAGATTTGCTTTAATTTGTTCTTCCAACGATTTTGGATCATTGTGCTCATAAGCAATGATTTTGGCACCAGAGAGTCGGCAACCATCGATGATACTGGCGTGGTTTAATCGATCCGAGAAGATGACATCTTCTTTGCCAACTAGCGCAGGAATTGTAGCCAAATTTGCTGTAAAACCGCTCTGAAATGTAATGGCGGCTTCAACGCCTTTGAAAGAGGCCAGTCGTTTCTCCAGCTCAACATGTAGGTTCATCGTACCCGCAATGGAGCGTACCGCTGCTGGGCCAACACCCATTTTATCAGTGGCATTTTTTGCAGCGCTGACAATATCTGGGTGGTTAGCCAGACCAAGGTAATTATTCGAGCAGAAATTCAGTACCTTTTTTCCATCCACCACCAACCAGGCCCCCTGGGGTGACTCGATTGTGCGGATCCGATTATAAAATCCTGCCTCTTTCAATCCATCCAGTTCCTGCGTAATCCAATCGGTTTTTGACATTCAATTCTCCTGAGCTTTAGAAAACTTGGAATAAGAATTTATGATTCGTTGGAACTCATACCAAACCTGAGGACAGGTAAGAAACCATAAAGTTGTTCATAGGTTGTCCTGGCTTTCCTGTAGCTCGGCTATGATCCCTAACTCGGCTAGGGATGCGATAACCTTCGCTTGCGAGCCAGCCTGAATTGCTACGGTTGTTGGGCCGATGATTTCACCCAGGAACCTTCCGGCTTTTGACGCACGAAGTTCGTTAAGCACTTCTGGCCTAGATACTTTTAATACAACCAGGCTCTCCACACGCGCTTCGCTTCCATTTTGTTCCCAACGTTGCAGCGCCTTTACAAATGATGGAGGGAGAGGCGCAGAGCTGTGTTTCCGCAGGACTGCAATCAATTGATCTACTTTCAATTTTTGCTCTTTTGCTCTTCTCAACGATCTGGCTGTTGCACGATAATGATACTCGTGATTCTTTGGTTCATCCCACTCACAAAAACGGGCAATCTGGTAACGAGTTGCGCGTGGAACCAGGCGGGGTACTACGATCTTACCCTGAGACGAAACGGTCAACTTTCCGGTTTCAGAATGGATATTTGCCTGACCACCCAGCCGGTTGGTTTCGATATGTGCACGAAAAGATGTCACAACTGCATCTTCAACTGGGGCTGCCAGGTCCACCAGCCCTAACCAGTGCAATGGCCCGCTGATAAGATAACGGATCAGTGCCCCGTCGACTTCCTCCCAGTTAGAAAAGCCGCGTAAGAAAACGCCATCTGCTTCTCGCTTAATAAACCAGGAGTCGTAATCTCCTGCTGGGCGTTGGAAATCAGGATATTTTGCCTTTACGTCACGGACAAAGGCAGGCAGACTCCACCACTGATTATCTGGCAAAGGTTCAAGCAAGTTCATAATGAACTCACGCGTCACCAAAGGCTGGTTGCTCCAACCACCTTCAAAAACCAACCCTGGCAGTAATCTAAGCTCGTTAATCTCTCCACTTGATTGCCACGCATTTCTTAAAAATTCCAACGCTTTTCCCCGCGAGGCTTCGAGCTGCGACTTTACTGCCTCCGGATTCACGGAAGATGGGCTTATTAATCCGGCTGCAACCAGTAATTTCTGCAAGAAAGCGAGTGGCACACCGCCACTGGGTGGTTCCAGCCCCATTCGGTAAGCAGCCAAGAAACTGCAGACATCATCGAGAATATGATCATTCGCAATGATAACCACAGCTTTTTCTGCTGGGGAGGCTGGCCTTCCAAGCACATCATTTTCTGAGGATGAACCCATCCCACCGACCTTTTTTTCAGCAATAATATCTATTTCCTGCGTTTCCTGATTTCCTGTGAAATCAGGTTCATTATCCAGGACTGTCTCATGAATTATCCCAGCAAAATCCATAGCCATATACAGATCCTCCGGGATAAAAGCAAATTCCTGTGGACCCTTTTCTACAGGCTTGTCCTGCGATATTTTATCGGGGTTCAAGAATGCCCTCGAAACCAAACCACGATACCAAAGGACTTCAGTAACAGAAGCCGGTAGATGGTGAGGTTGTTCTCGGTCACGCTTTCCAGGTCCCATCTCGCGTAGTTCGCCAAAACGGCGCGCAAAAGCCACCCATGGCATACGCCCGTTCTGTTCTGCAAGCACCATCAGCGCGGAGCGTGCTTCTTTTGGCAAGGTGGAAACAATTTCCTCAAGCAGTTCAGCATCACAAAGACCTTCCGCCAGTTCAATCGCTGCCTCGGCGGGATCTGACGAAGTCAGCTCAATGCCCCAAAGAGAAGCCACAATGCGCAAAAAGCCAAGATCGTTGGTCGGGAGGGTTTGGGCTAAGGAAGGCATATAAATATTTGGTAGAGAATTAACGTTTCGCATCTCAAACAATCGAAATGAAGCCTTGTGCCATCTAAGCACATCGTCAAAATCTTATCCACGAACAACTCGCAAGGCACCTGGCATTACCTCAAAATTTAATCCTTTCAAGTTGCTGCCAAAACTTGTGAATACTTCACCATCCACATGAATATACATCGGGCGGTCTGCCTGAAGATTGAAGGATGTACCCACACCCATTTTTACCTGCGGGAAACGCGCATGCGTTCCTTTCATGAATTCTGGGAGAAGGCGAAACATAGTCAACCGGCTGCAATTTCTTACCAGCGTAAAATCCATCTTTCCATCATCAATTTTCGCTTCCGGTGCTATCACGAAACCTCCACCCTCACGCGGTCCATTGCACAAAGTAAACATAAGCGCTTTTCCCTCCCATGTTTCACCATTCTGCTCGATCTGCATCAAGGCTGGTTCATGGTTCAGCAAGATGGTTTGGACAACCGCCGTTAGATACATTATAAAACCCCGCAATATGGGTAGTTTATGTGAGCGGATTGTAACTACTGCATCAAAACCGATCCCAACAGTGTTATCGAAATACTCTTTGCGGCCATTTTCATCGGTCAACAAACCTATGTCTACAAGAGAAGGCTCACCTTTAAGCGCATGAAGAAGTGCGCGATCGGCTTGAAGTGGGACACCAATAGCATGAGCAAAATCATTTCCAGATCCCGCCGGCACAACACCGAGGATAGGTCTCTTATCGGCAGGGACTTGCATCAGCCCATTAACAACTTCATGCACAGTTCCATCCCCACCCAACGCAATAACCATATCATAACCATCCAGGGCAGCCTGCCTGGATAACTCGGTAGCATGAGTCGGGTAAACAGTCCCACTCCAATCTGCGCTACCGTTCTCAGCGATGATTGGCCGCAAATCATTGGCAATGCGCCAGGCTGCACCCATATCCGCCATCGGATTCAAGATTAGTTTGACTTTTCGCAACATCTTTATCTCCATGGAACAAGCTATGCAAAAGGACAGAACCAGAAAAAGGATTCCGAATTTCAAGTACGTTGGTTCACCTGAATTTGCGTATCTGCATGTTCATCTGCCATCAGAAAAGTTCCGCGGGCCAGGCGCTTCGCTCGATAAAGCGCTTCATCTGCCGCACGAAGCAGCTCAGATGCGGTTGTTGCATGTAACGGGAAAATTGAAATACCACCTGAAACACCCAAAAAACGCTTGCTTCCATCCGGGAAGGAAAATTCCAGACCGGACAAGCGTTCGCGAATGTGCTGAGCCACCAATTGGGCAGCTTCCGGAGATGTTTCTGGCAAGATTAACAAGAGTTCATCTCCCCCATAACGAGCCAGGAAATCACTGGCGCGCTGCTGCGAGGCCATGAATTGAGCAAATTGGCGCAGTACTTGGTCTCCCACGCCATGTCCGTAAGTATCATTAATCCCTTTAAAGCCATCCAGGTCCATCATCAAGACCCCAAATTGACGCTTATAACGAATTGAACGCTGTACGTCATCTTCCAACCGCGCATCCAATGCGCGGCGATTTGGTAAACTTGTCAGGGAATCGCTCATAGCCTGATTGGCCATTTCTTCATGCAAATGGGCATTCATGATCGCCAGAGCCGCCTGATCTGCTAGCAAAGCCAGCAGGCGTAATTCTGACGGGAGAAAACCGCCCTTCAACCAGCGAGACATGATCATCACACCTACTATGGCGCCCCCGGTCATTATTGGAATTCCGATGATCGACCCTGACCAATTCAATTTTAGGTCGGAAAACAAAGGATTGTTATCCGTATCCTCAACCAAAACAGTCTGACGAGAACGGGCTACCATATATGTAAGACCATCTGGGCGGGGAACAGAATCAATAAGATTGCGGTGTCCATTAGAATCAAGCGAGGCGCCAAACTTAAGGAGATCATCCTGATAAAGATAAATATGTGTATCTCTACCTTTTTTTACCAAATGCATTGCCTCCCTGACAATTGCTTCTAGAATAACCTGCATTTGCAGGCTGGTTGTTAAGTTAAAAGTAATCCGTTTAAACGCATTCAATTCGCTGACTTGCTGTTGAATAATAGCTACCAGGTTATGGTGATTGGTTATATTGGAGAACAACATAGCCGCTGATCGAGCTGTCTCCTCATTTTTCTCTCCCGCCTGGGCCATTTCCAACAATAAATCCAACGTGTGCAAAATTAGCTCACGTTGTTCGACTGAGTATTGGCCCCGTTCCAATTTATGTCGGGCAACTTGCATTAATTCCTGACGGTCTCTACCCATAAGTCCTGAAAATATCTCTTCATCTTTTATATCATTTTACAACGTGAAAACCTTCACAAGAGTATGTTAAAATTAGAAGATTATTCTGCGCGAAGATTGTTCTTTGAAATTACTCTTCGCCTTTGATATGGAGAAAACATGCCTGTTACAAAACTAATTGCGGCTACACCGCTCCAACCTCGCCGCAGGGCTATCATAATTGGGTCTGCCCAAGGACTTGGAGCAGCGCTGGCGCGTCGCCTGGCTAACGAGGGCTATTTGCTCGGACTGTTCGACCGAAATTCCGGCTTACTTAACAAAGTTTGTGACGAAATCAATTCGGTAAGTGGTTACACACAAGCTTTACCATATAGCCATGATGTAACATCATACGATGAAATTCCAACTATGCTCCAAAAAGCTATGACCGATCTAGGCGGTTTGGATTTATTCATCTATAACGCTGGTATTTTACTACCCACTACTCCCACAGCGTATGAATTCAACAAAGATCTTAAGATGATGGAAGTAAACGCCCTGGGGGCTTTAGCATGGTTCAATGCCGTTGCCCCAATTTTTCAAGCCTTAAATTCCGGGCACATTGTGGGAATCTCTTCGGTCGCTGCTGATCGAGGCCGCGTGGGAAACCCGGGCTATAACGCATCAAAAGCTGCGCTCGCAACCTATCTTGAGGCTTTGCGCAACCGACTGACTCGGCATGGTGTTCATGTCCTGACAGTAAAACCTGGCTTCATGGATACTGAGATGCTCAAAAGCTCCCAACGCACATTCTGGGTCGTCTCACCAGAACAGGCTGCAAATGATATCTGCAAAGCAATTAAATCCCGCAAGCAAACAATCTACACACTCGGACGCTGGCAATTGGTAATGTTGATCATTAAGCACATTCCATCGATAATTTTCCGGCGTTTGTCCTTTTAATGAAATGGAGAGAGGACTTTCATAATTGTCCTCATGAAAAAATATGACTTCAACAGTACTTCCTATTGAGCGCTTAACCAACCTTGAAAATTTCGGTCATTCGCTTAAAGCAGCATCCTACCTTTACAAACCTGTGAACACTGAAGAAATTGAAACTGCCTTCAAATATGCCCGGCAAAATGGTCTAAAAGTCACGCTACGCGGCGCTGGCCGCTCGTACAATGATGCTGCACTTAACGGTGCTGGCATCGTGTTAGATTTAACCGGAATGAAAAAAATTCTAGACTGGAACCCCGAAACTGGCCTGATTACTGCCGAGCCAGGGGTTACCCTCGAAAACCTCTTGCATATAGTACTTTCAGATGGCTGGTGGCCCCTCGTTGTCTCTG
>Ga0172367_10005056_pt1 | contig 16074 bp, 18 predicted proteins | sample Lak10m_FD_114542 | JGI IMG/M metagenome (GOLD analysis project Ga0172367, IMG submission 114542) | Freshwater microbial communities from Kabuno Bay, South-Kivu, Congo - kab_022012_10m | ecosystem: Environmental > Aquatic > Freshwater > Lake | place: Democratic Republic of the Congo: South-Kivu...
AGGCACTTGCGCCGGTACCCGTCCAGGGAATTCCAGGCACTTGCGCCGGTACCCGTCCGGGGAATTCCAGGCACTTGCGCCGGTACCCGTCCGGGGAATTCCAGGCACTTGCGCCGGTACCCGAAAAACCCTAATCATGGATCCTAGAATTTAGCGCGGAACCGTGCCCTTCGGACAAAAAAAATAAGTCCCGAAGGACTTATTTTCAAGGACCCATGATTAGGGTTATTAGGCGAGAAGCGCGTCGGCAGTCAAATCTTCGACCTCAGCTTCTTGCTTTTTAGCCTTCTTGCTCTTGCGAGCTTCGCGACGATTACCGCCACCTGCATCCGCAACTTCGCCGTCCTTCGTAGTCACTGGTTGACCGTGCGAAGCTTTACGAAGTGCATCGAACGCTGCAGCCTCTTCCACAGAAGCCTCAGTCGCCGTCTCCAACTCCGTAATTACCGCGTCCACATCGCCGTCTTTGTACTTCGGGTGGCGTTGCAACCAGGCGATACCTTCAGCTTTCTGACTAGCAGTAGGCTTGAACGTGGCATCAACGTACGCGAAATTGCGGTTTTTCTTGATGTCGTCGATCTTGCCTACAGTGGTGCCATACAGGGCGGCTAGCAGTTTGGTCGCGTCGTCCTTGTTATTCCCAAAACGAATCTGAGCAACCACCGCCACGGGCATACGCCCGTTGATGATATTGGGGTTCACCTTCTTCGCCGGGGTTTCGACGACTGCTTCCACTTGATTGTCCATGATCTACTCCAAAGTTAAGTTAAGGTTATATGCAAGTTTGGCTTGCACGTTGCAATTATATAGCTAAAAGTTAAATTGTACACACCCTCGATCGATGACCCATGATTTCATCTATCGAACCAGCAGCCGAACTCTAATATGGCCCATCCAATAATGAGGTACCACCATCCAAAGCCGAGCACGGCCGCAAACATTAGCGATAAGCCGATTAGTTTACGCATGGAATATCCTCGTTATGATCAGTGCAGTAAGAGCTAAACTGATACGCACCATGGTTATAGCACCTGCTACTGCGACTGCCAGAGCCCTGAATGCGACGGACTCGTCACTCAGGGGCTTAGTAGGTTTGATGTAATAGGATTTCATAGTTGTATTATACGCTGACTTTTATCACCCGGAGCATGGTCCGTGAAAATAAATTTTAGCGCTCTGAATGAGCAAAAAATCTAATGGATAGTAGCTATTAGGCCCCATCTTTGTGGCTCATTCAGAGCGCATCGGAGTATGTTCTGTGTACATTATAATATAATACAACAATGCTATTCAAGGTACTTTGATGCATTCCTTACGGCTGCTGCCTCTGGCTCCATGATGTACCTTTCGAACGTTAGCAGGTGTTCATCAGGCACGCCTACGAGGATAGACCTCATCTCCATAGACTTCGTGAGTCGAGTGTTGGAATCCCTAAACATGAGGCCTTCAGTGTTGAACCAAGTCTGGAAAACATCGTAATATGGTTTGGGCACGACGGCACCACGCCAGACGCACGACGAACCAAGGTGGTCGAACTTCCATTGAGGCAACAATTCACGATTCGCCTTACTTTTCTTGTTATTCTTGACAAAAAGGTCGTATAACGCCTCGATGCTCAAAGGGAATATGCGCGTCTTTGCCAGTCTCCAAGCCATGCTGTAATGATTCTGGCATACTCGTACCCTTACCCTTTGAATTTCAGGAGGGGCATCGGTAACTCGGTCAACGGGAGGATAATACAAACTGCACGGTGCAGGCAAATTGCAGAAGACACAGGTTTTATGATCTTCGTCTGGGAACAGAGAAAAGACTCCGTCCACAACATGCCCCTCATGCCAGCTGTACTCAATGATTTGAGAATTCGTTTTGCGCATAATAACCCCATATAAAAAACAAATTATATATTAAAAGTGAGCTCAAATTTTAATCCTAATTCATAGACATAATTACGACATACTATAACTATAACTATAACTAAACTTTTAAGTTAGAACTAAAAAAATGAGTTTGTAATGTTGTAATGTTTTTTTTTGATAAATAACATTACAACATTACAAACTCATTTTTTATAATTATAATTTAATAGCTTTCATAGTATAGTATATAGTAATAATAAATCCATAATAAAATCAACAACTTACGACACTCACTGACACAGAGAGCACCCTATTGTAAATAAAAATAGCATGGGTCGATGGGCCTGGGACATCGATAAAAAAATTATGGTTTTCAAAAACTTTCTAACATTACATTCACCAAGGTTAAAATTTTTACACCTGCTATAGTTCCTAAAGCATGGATCCATGAACAATTGGCTCCAATTATAGTATAAAGGTGCTATAATAGATCATGATTACAGCGCCCCCGACTGACAACATTCACTGTGTTGAGATTTTAATATCTCGACTTTTTTGTGCTCCGTCATCTATTCCGGGGTCTACGTCTTCCATGGATCCTGTCACGGGGTCAATGTATACTGTGTCTCCGATCCTCGAAGATTTTGTGACTCACCTGGCTATGAGGGACCCTCCAGACTTTGTACCTGGTCAAAAACTATACATAGACCATTATGTCCGGCATGCTCGCGTGCTACGTTTTTCGCTCCCTGTACATCTCCGAGGGTTCACAAGAGATCTCCTGTCTAATTTCGATAGCCTAGAAAGGGAGAAAACCTTTCTGTATCCACTACGCGCCACAGAGTTTGACGATCGTGGGCGCAAGAGGACACTGTGGTTGGCTCCTAGTGCAGGGGCACATAATCAGAACGCTCCTTTGACGCCGTCAGCGGAGTTCATAGCATCTTTAGGGTACCCATGTTTACGGGAGTTAATCACTGCTCACAGGCATACTGTGATTGACTGGCTAAAGATAGTTCGGGGGCTAGGTGTGCGCACAAATCCTATGTCGTCTGAGGAGGTATCAGCTCTAGAGGAATGTCTAGGGTCTGGAGATTGGCAAAAAGGGATTACGATGCGCATTGACAGCTCTCTGTGGCTGAATAAATAAAGCGCGGGTGCGCGTATCTACTACAAACGACGCACTTTGTGTTGCCCTAATTCAGGGGTCCCATGAAAATAAAAATACAGGGATACTAGATAAAGGGTGAAATACTGATAAAAAATGCAGTAGAATAACATCCGTGTCAACGTTAACATTAGCTTTAAGGAGTATCAAGATGAGCTTCTATACACCTGGGCCTGGGGATCAGGCTACGTGGGGTCCGGTAACAAGCACCTACGACCCACGTGCGGAGGCAGCAGCGGTGACGTTCCCTGCATGTATCGGTAACGGTAGTGCTGATGTCGAGGTTACTGCAGAGATTTGGAATTTTGGAGCGCATCCGATGGGGGACATTTTGAGGGTCGAGTATAAGGGCGAAGATGTGATGGACTTGCTCACTGACGCTCAAATCGTTGAGATCGAAGCAGCATTTGAGAAGTGGACTATGAGATGAAAATGGAGGCACGTTGTGATGAGTAACCAAACGGCAGCCGGCTGGGGGGCGAATGGTGTTAAGCTCAATTCAGAGCCCATCACGTCGAGGTTGGTGTATGACCCCGGCGAGTTACTTGACTGTGTCCTTGATCACTATAGTGACGGACAGGTGGCGCTGCTCCTGTATGACGCGCTGACAGGCGAGCCTGTAGCTAAGGCGACAGTTTGTCTGGAGACATTCACACCACCTGACGGGTGTGTCGCGCTCAAGGTGTGGGGAGAGAATGTCGGCGTGGAGGAGACTCTGCTTAGGGCTGGGATAATCCTCCCAGGGGTTCAGGCGACCATCTCGTGTGGGTTTGCAGAGGCGCATGTCTATCGCTTGGCGAGGTCAGTATGAAGAATTGCACAACGCGTCGGTACCCGAGAACACTTAGTGAGGCGTTTCCGAGCGGCTATGAGTATGCTGCATCGATCGAGCGCCAGCGCCGATCTGACTGGAGCGCAGTGTGGATAATCGTGATTATGGCGTTGCTCACAATGGCGCCTTGGGTGATACTAGCCCTGTGGTCGTGAGAAATGAGCGAGACCAGTTACGAACACTGCAAGGTCTGTGGGCGACGGACCTTGCACGTGGGGCCTAGCACGTCGCACTTGCTGCACCTGGTACTGAGCATCTTCACTCTCGGCTGGTGGGTACCAGTGTGGGTGGTTTTGTCCATTAGGCATGAGTTCGAGAAGGAGTGCATCGAGTGTGATCAGGATAAAGCTAATGAGATGGTGGACAGGTCTTGGGATAATGAGTCAAGATTTTACAAGGCCGGGAAAAGTCTGGCGAGAGTAAAGCGATATATTAAGGAGTTAATATGCTGAGTTCGTTTTTTAAGTTCATGCGTGGTATTGCGTATTTGGTAGCAGTATCCGCCGCGATGGGGTTTTTAGGAGGGGTGGTAGGGGGCGCTGCGACAGTTGCGTATTATGCCATTACTAATTCATGGGCTCCATAATTAAAGTTTACAATGTGATAAATTGCATGGTATAATATTGTTGACGCCGCAATCTGATTAGGCCAATCAGATAGTCTTGTAGAAGCCCTAGGCCAGAGATGACCTAGGGCTTTTATTTTTCTCGAAAATTGCGCGCGCCGGGTCGCGGTGTCCAGCTCTTCTGGACTAACAATTAGTGCAAAAAAGAAGATCTATGTCAGACGACAATACAGCTATCCTATTCGCTAGGAGATTCGCTGAAAAAGGTTTCTATGTATTCCCGATGTATTCATCCTTTAAGGGCCCACAAAAGCCATATGGCTGGGCTCGAAACGTAGTCAAGGATGAGGACAAAGCCAAGGCTATCCCTGCTACAAACGACCCTAAAGAGGTCGATACTTGGGCCGACCAGGTAAGTGAGAAGTATAACGGGGCATCGGTCATAGCGTATGGAGTCTTAGGTGCTGGTCTGGTGATATTCGACCTGGACAATAAGAATGGGAAACGTGGGGTTGAGCAGTTCAAGCTACTCCAAGAGAAATTTAAGATACCCTCGCCACAATTAGTGGTCAAGTCAAAAACAGGCGGGTTCCACCTGTATTACACCAAGACGCAAAAGTATGCTGGTGTAAGGGTAAAATCCATAGCTAATATATCCATAGCCGGGCAAAAGTACGAAGGGGTGGATGTGCGCGGGGATGGGGGCATGGTAGTTGGGCCCCTTAGTGAGGGAGACGAAGGTATTTGGGAGCAAGGTAAATATCAGCTCGTTAAAGGGGCACCTGGAGTTGCACTTACGCCGGTACCCGACGACATAATTATTGGGTTGAGCGGATCTACCTTTATAGACCCACTAGACAATCTGATTGGAGCATCGAAACCACCAGACCCTAATGAGGATGTGCTCGAGGTATTGAAGCGTGGTGAAATTCCACCAGTACTCCCTATGGGGGCCCGCAATATCGGGTTCTTCGTTTTTATGAGTGCCTTGAAAAACAAGGGCTTCTCTCCTGACACTGTACGAGCGTATGTCAGCAAACTTATTGAAGTAACTGAGGGTAAGGAAAATCTTCATGAGTCGATTGACTTCGAGGATATGCTATCCAGAGTATTTCACGTAGACCATAACAATCCGTTCGACGTGGCCACCGACCTAATAAATAGAGGCTTGTATCGTGTAACTGGCCATGGCAATAAGATCAAATATGTGCTATTTGGTGAGAACCCTTACTATTCTTCGATAGGGTTTCATGACCAAGCTTCTATTAGACAATTACTAGGGCGTTTTTCTAGGCTTATACCTCAAGCTAGCGGTAAAGACAAATTAGTTAATCCTGCAGATTTGCTGGATAAATTACTAGACCAATCTCATGAGGTAGATATTCCAGGGTTCAAACCCGGAGCCGCAGAAGTGTTTTACTCTTCGGAGATGGGTGGACGAAAGTTCCTGAATGTCTGGAATGACCCTAGGAAGCTTATAAATAAGGACGATCTGGATGATGACGCATGGGACCAGTTTCGTTTTGTAGTATCCCGAATTTTTGGGTCTGAAGGATCCGATGAGTATCAGTTCGGACTAGATTTACCTGCTTGGCTTATTCAAAAACCCGGAATCAAGCCTGTTGTGGTGCCATTTATTCAGTCATCACTACGAGGGGTAGGCAAGTCATGCTACCTTAATGCCCTGAGGCATGTTATGGGCTCGTCTAAAGATGGTATCAACCAGGCGAGGGCCGTCCGGCTGGAGGAAATTGGGGCAAGGTTCTTTAATCCTAACGGTGCGGCCCTTTTGATGCTGGATGAGGTGCAGTTTCCAACTCACCGGAATATGCGCCAGGAGGCTACGAGTTTTTGGAAACATCTAAAGACACTTATCACAGCCTCTGTGTATCCAGTAGAAATTAAGGGCGGTGGTACTTTTGAATTGCCAATCATGTCCGGCATGATTATGGCAGGTAACAGTAACAACCACTTCCCGATCGAAGAAGCTGATCGGCGAATTTGGATCATTGATAATAGCCCGACTATAATGACCCGAGGGTTTATTGATAAGTTGTTTGACCTAGAAAATGTAGAAGTACCTGTAGCAGAGAAACGTCGTACCGCTAACACTATACGGTACTATTTATCCCAGCATAAAATAAAATTCAATTTGGCGGACATGAGAGCCCCAATGAATGACATTAAGCGGGAAATGTTCCTAACAGGCCTAACGGATCTGGAAGAGTGGTTCATCACACACTTCGAGGATGATAGCAATATCGCTGCAAGGACACCGGTGGTAACTAAAGAGATGATCATTTATGCGTTGGAAACCAGTGAAAGAATGATGAACTCTCGCTGGCGGGAGGATCCAGAGAATGCCTTTAGAGAACTTAGAAAGCGGGGCATGGTAGTTACCATCAAAGCCAAAGGGCAGCCTAATTTGACTAGACAAATGACTAACTATCCGAACATAAACGCTAACGGAATGGATGTCTTGCACAAGGATAGAACTGTCGTATACACATGTCGAAAGCATAGTGAATTCAATAATGCTGATAATGATAGTTTAAAACAGGCATTACGTGCTAATCAGCAGTCAATAAGTGAGTGGAGACAGGCCTCGATACAAAATCGCGGCAAAGTAATATCTTCCTGATTCCTTGATTTAAGTTTAACTATTAAACACTCAGTGTTGTATAATACAGCATGCGAAATTTTTATACTTTAGACATTGAAACTGCAGCCACAAATAAATCCATGGCGTTGCATGCTGGTCTGGAGCCTTGGCGCCTACGTCAGGGTAACGGCAAAATAACATCTATCGCCGTCTGTAGACCTGACAATACCACTGTTCAAATCATAAATGATGGAGCAGATTGGGTCGACAAAGTAAAAAGTTTGTTGGCCACATTACAAGGTGAGATAGTATACGCTCATAATGCGGTATTCGACATCGCCTGGTTAATAGCCCAAACACAGCCAGACAAAATAGGGGTTATACACCCTCTTATCCTTGGCATACAATGGCGATGCTCTCAGCTGCTAGCTAAGTGGGTGTGTAATGGGCAGGTAGCGGAAGACTCACGGTTCAGTTATTCCCTGGCTAATTTGACTAAAACCTTTTTGCCTGAGGACCCTGATACTCCTGACTTTTTAAGGTTAAAGGGTATGGGTGTCAATGCAGGTACGGACGACGCTTATTGGATAAAACGTGGTAACTTAGACGTTATCATGACGGCGAGAGTGGTTGACTATCTGCTAACTAAGGTTCACAAGCCACAGATAATAGGCCTACTCACTGAGTTCAAATGCTTGGTCCCTGTAGCAAACAGTTGGATTATGGGAATTCGTATCGATCGTAAAGTTCTGGATCGTATGCGGCCCAAAATGGCGGCCCAAAAAACTGAATTCGCTCGTAGATTGAGTGTCGACGAATCATTGTTTAGCTCTCCTAAACAGCTTGGGAATCTCCTATTTAATCAATGGGGTTTACCTGTCCAATCTCGTACACCTTCTGGTAGTCCTAGTTGCTCTAAGGAGGATCTGATGTGGCTACGGTATAGCTTACTAAATGCGGGCGCTCAAGATTATGCGGATAAAGTAGGGATTATTTTAGAAGCGAAGGTAGTCGCTACGATCATGTCGAAATACGTGAAGACAGCTCTCGAAGCACTAGACCATACAGGTGATGGGTATATTTATGGTGCGCCTCGTATCTTTGGGACATATACTGGTCGTTTTACATATTCCAACTCCACAAAATCTAAGGATTTTGAGGATGATACAGAATCAAAATATAAAACTGGAATTGCCTTGCACCAGATTCCAAGAAAGGCACAGATCGTACGAGAGATGTTATTGCCCCCAGAAGGGATGGCCTTATATGAAGCAGACGCATCTGGACAAGAATCAAGACTCATGGCGCTTAGAAGCGGCGATGAGACTATGCTTAAGGTATTTCGTGACGACTTGAATTTTCACTCAATGACTGGGGCCAACATCATTGGGGCTGACTATTATGATTTTGAAAAAGCCCGTGAGGAAGAGGACGGTTCAGGATATTACACAGAGCAGCGGCAGCTAGGTAAGCTGACTAATTTATCTTGCAACTATCGTATTGGTGGTAAAGCCCTAAGTGAAAAAGCTTTCGTTAACTACGATACCTTCATGATGATCGAAACCGGAAATTTCCTCGTCAACACATTTAAGCGGACCTATCCTGGGGTACCAAAATATTGGGATGATGTCATTTGGGAAGCTAAAACCGCCGGATATGTGGAAGTGTTTGGTGGTCGTAGATACAAGCTATCAAAATGGTCTACAGACCGTTGGATTACTGAGAGTTCTGCCATCAACGTGCCGATTCAGGGGGCTGGAGCCAGTATGAAAGAGATCGCCATCGCTGAGATGTTCCACAAAAATCCCGACTGCATGTTTGCGATGGATATGCATGACGCCTCATTTATGTACGTGAGAGAGGATGAGGCCGAAGCCAAGGCTAAGGAACTAGATGAAACCCTCAGTAGCATTAATTATTCAAAATATTGGGGGTTCACTCCTAGCATCCCCCTTCCATATGAATCAAAATTCGGTGTCAATTTTAGTCAGGTAAAATAAGGAATCAAAATGTCTGAAAAGCCAAGGATGGCCCTTAGTCATAGTCGATTAAGTGATTTCAACCAGTGCCCTAAAAAGTTCTGGCATAAATACATTGACAAAACGCCATCTTTTATGGATGACGGAAAGTCTCCGCATCTGGTGCGAGGCACGAATGTCCATAAGCAACTTGAGAATTACATTATCAAGAAATCCGCAGGTGAAAATGGTATTCGCCCTAGTTCTCTACAAGAGGTAGAGAACACCAAACCTATGATCGACTCACTGTTCGTATCATATTCAAAAGTGCTCCCGGAAGCGCAAGTGTCTATCGATGACCAGTGGCAGCAAGTTGAGTGGTTCAGCAAGGATTCTTATTATCGAGCGATCTTGGACTTGATAGCCATTAGAGAATCTGACATTATTATCGGTGACTTCAAAACTGGCAAATTTGTCGAATATACACCTCCTACGGGATATGGCCAACTAGAATTATCCTCGGCTGTGGCCTTGTCTATTTGGCCAGATATTCCAGTCATTCATAACGCGTACATTTATGTAGATCACAAAAAGACCATCAAGAAGACCTACACTCAGTCAGACAAACCTAGGTTAGTGGAATGGTTCCAGAAAGAGCATGCCAAGGTAAACGCTGAAACTAACTTTGATCCAAAAGCCAATGCGTTCTGCAAGTGGTGTCCAGCTACTAAAGTGCAGTGTCCATATAGTAGGAAGCTATAATGACTAAAAGTAGCGCTCTGGACTGCGCTCTGATCAGTTAAATAATAGCTAGTCAATAGCAATACTAAGGCTAACATTTTTTAACTTAATTCAGAGCGTAGCTTTAGAGCGCAAATGACATAAAGACTAAAAATGGCTGAAACCCCGGAAGCAAAAGTTAAAAGGTTTATTAGAACCTTTATGCATGAGAATTTTCCAGACATTTGGTATTATTCACCGCCCGGTGGCATGTTTGGGAACGTAGGCGTGCCAGATCAGTTATATGTATGGAAAGGAGTGTTTATTGCTATCGAAGCTAAGGCCAATGGCAATAGTCCTACGGCTTTACAATGGAAGCATTTAAGGCATATTGCGAGACAGGGCGGTGTGGCGGCTATTGTCACAGGTACTGATCGTGATAAAATGGTCAAAATTCGAAATAAGATATATGAGAGAATAAATTATGAATCTACGACTACCACTTGAGAAGTATCAGTGGCCGATGAAAACAGGGCTAAAACCTTTTACTCATCAAATGTCCGCCACAAAGTTCCTACTGATGAATCCGCGAGCTTTCAACTTTTCGGATTTGGGGACTGGAAAGACTTTGTCTTCAATATGGGCCGCAGACTTTTTAATGTGTAATGACAAAGTAAAAAGAGCCCTGATTGTGTGCCCGCTGTCAACTATGCAGCCAGTATGGGGCAGAGAGATATTTACTAATTTTCCGCATCGAAAATACGCGATAGCTCATGGAAATAAAGCCTATCGTGAGTCCATTATAGCTGGCAATGCCGATTTCGTCATTATAAACCACGATGGTGTGGTCATAATGGAGGAAGTACTCATTAAGGCTAAATTTGACCTTATCATTATTGATGAGTTGACTGCGTTCAAAAAACACACGACTAATCGTAGCAAGTCTATGATAAACATTTGTCGTTATGCTAAGGGCGTTCATGGATTAACCGGAGCCCCTACACCTAATAGTCCTACTGAAGCTTTTGGGCAAGCGAAAGTAGTGAACCCATCAAACCCATACTTACCGAAATACTATACAGCATTTCGTGACTCCGTGGAGCAACAGGTAGGCCCTTTCTTATGGTTACCAAAGCCTAATGCCCCAGATGTAGTGAATCGTGTATTGCAGCCGGCTATACGGTTTGAACGAGACACGTGCCTTGACCTTCCGCCTTGCCAGTATGAGAACGTAGTGGTGGAGTTTACGGATGAGCAGAAAAAGGTGTACGACCAGATGAAAAAGGAGCTTCTGGTAGAGTACGCCGCTGGAGAAATCACAGCTGTAAATGCTGCGGTTAAGGCAATGAAACTGCTTCAAATCGCCTCTGGCAGTGTCAAAGACGATGCTGGAAACGCATATAAATTGGATAGCTCTACTCGTGACGATGAGCTGTGGAGAATCTTTGAGGAAACCGGCAAAACGAAACTAGTCGTGTTCTGTGCATTCCGAGCCAGTATCGAGCATCTTGTAGAGTTCTTTCGTAAAAAGGGCGCCAAGACAGAGTGCATATACGGGTCTGTTAATCCTAAGGCCCGAGCGGATCACATAAAGAGTTTCCAGGATGGGGATCTTCAGATTCTCGTTATCCAGCCACAATCCTCTGCACACGGTATCACGCTGACTGCAGCAAATGTAATAGTATGGCACTCCTTGGTTCCTTCAGGAGAGATCTATACACAAGCCAATGGTCGTATCACTAGAGCTGGTCAGACACGAAAACAACTTATTTTGCATCTCATAGGCTGCATGGCAGAAAAACGCATTTTGCAGATAGTTCAAAATAAGGAAGCCCTGTCACACGAGGTGCTAGACATGTTCGCGGATTTGTAATTAGAGTTAAAAACTGACTTACTTTTGTTGTATAATTAGCATGTAGCATGTTGCTACGTACTAAGTAAGGAACGAAAATGTTAGAAAAAGTATACTTTAGCAGCATAGACGAGGCGATCAAGGCCTACGTTGAAACTCGTGATGAGTTGCGGGCTAGACAGCACGCCTTCAACGAAGAAGAAAGGGCTCTGAAATCTGTTCTCGAACAAATCTCTATGTGGCTTCGCGATAAGGCCGACGAACTGGGCGTCGATAGCTTCAAGTCCAATTTGTATGGTACCGCATTTCGCAGTATTAAGACTAGTTACCGGGTTGCAACAGGTGGCTGGGATGATTTTCTGAGTTGGGTTAAAGACACCGGAAATTTTCAATGTCTTGAAAAGCGTGTAGCTAAATTGGCTACTAAAGAGATTCATGACAGTACCGGAGTAATTCCACCTGGCTTGGATTACACGGCGGAAGTCGAAATGGACGTACGCCGTCCTACTAAATCGTAAGATAGGCGTCAGTCAGAGCCTTTAATCTGACTTATTTTAACCAGGAAATTAGAAATGAGCAGCAAAACTACTGCAGTTACGGTACCCGAGTACTTGAAGGCCTTCATGAGTCGGCCCAATACGGAGGCTGACAGTCTTGCGTCCAGCAGCATATCGATCCCTCGGGTATCTTTACGTGGTCGTAAGTTCCGTTTGATTGAAGGGGGCGAAGAGATCCGTAAACCAGCCGAGGAACTAAACGCAGTGATTCTGGCGGTAGAGCCTGGACCCGGACTGTTTATCAAGACTTTCTATGATGGCAATTATAACAGTGGTGACAGTTATCCGCCCACCTGCACAAGCTCGGATGGAGTTCGGCCCGATAGCTGGGTAACTACACCTCAGTCGAACCGTTGTCAGACATGCCCAAAAAATCAGTTTGGGTCCGCTACTTCTCGTTCTGGTAAAAAGGCAAAGGCTTGCAAGGATAGTAAACGTGTTTGGTTGGTATTGCCTGAGGACATCGATGGTACAGTGTTTGCGATGGGCATTCCAGTCACGTCTTTGAAAAACGTATCGGAATACGGGCGTGAATTAAAGACTAACGGCTATCCAATCTCTGCCGTGATTACTCAAATCACGATGGAAGATTCTGAATTCCCGATGTTGGAATTCAAGAGGCTCGGATTTTTGGATGAGAAAACGGGTAAAGCGGCCATTGCACGCAACATTGCTCGTGATTGGAACATTGGCAGCGCATCTTCAGCGCCTATGCTTGAAGATCACCATGATACACCAAAAGCCTTACCATCTGTTAAGGACGCTATGGTAAGCGCTGATGCATCTATCACTGATAGCAAACCAGCTGCGGGGAAGAGTGCAGACGAGGTACTTGGTAACTGGTAATAAAAATCCGCCACTGAGGTCGTAATATGGTTGTTAACGCAAACTGCACATTATATCATCCATAAATGCGAATCTCAGTGGCACCTTTACAAAATAACTATGGCAACCGCATTAGCTCTTACATTAGGACATAATAGCTCCGCAGTACTCATTGTCGACGGAAACATCGTGTGCGGCTATGAGCAGGAGAGATTCTCTGCTGTAAAGTCAGATTCGCATTTTCCGATCGATGCGATCAATGAGATCAACAAACGATTTCCACTCCCTAGCGACACAAAGGTCTGCGTAGGGCACTGGTTCCTGGATCATAATCTTCCTGCGCCCAATAAATATTGGGATCCGAATTTTATCACCGAACTCTTGCCAAATTGCGAGATACTATCACTTGATAGGGAATTCAGCCATCACGATAGTCACCTCGAGTCTGCCATAGTATTTGCAAGTCCAGAGTTTGCGGATAATTATACTGCGATTATAGCTGACGGTTTTGGCTCTTCAGGCGAGACCATCTCAGTTTATGAGGTCCACAAAGGTGGATACAGACTAATTCGCCGCTGGTTCGGGTTTGACAAGTCGCTCGGATTGCTCTATCAGTACGCCACCGCGTTCTTGGGCATGAAGATGCACAACCATGAATACAAGATGCTGGCATACGAGGTGCATTTTCACAAGTTGAATTACGATTTGCACAAGCTGAACGAACTGGTTGTGTCCACCTCTAAGGTATGGACTGAAAACATCTTATCCTACAACATTGAACGAGAAACTGATCCGTTGCTGATGGTGACGGCCCTCACCGAAACGCAAGCCAGAATCGATGTATTACTTCAACGAGTGCTTATTGAAATGGACGCCAGCGGAGCGTCTACCCACGAAAAGCGATGCATTATATCTTATTTCGTGCAGCACGTTGTCGAAGAGGTAATGACGACTATTTTTAATTATTTTGCACCTGAGAATCTGCTGCTAGCGGGCGGGTTATTCTATAATGTGAAGCTAAATAGTATACTGGCCCAGAAAGTTACAGGAAAAACGTGTATTATGCCGTTGGCTGGAGATCAAGGTTGTGGCTTAGGGGTTTATCAGCGATATTTTGGAGATCTGACATGGCCAGATCAACTGTTTTGGGGGCACCGTGATCTCGACTTTATTTGTGATGACCTTCAAATGCGTTCATTTGAGGATATGCAGTCAGCTATGGATGATATTGCTGCAGAGCTGACTAGGACAGGTTTTGTGAACCTCGTACGAGGTTCAATGGAGTTCGGTCCTCGTGCTTTGTGCAACACTACTACCTTGGCTTTACCAAGTCCATCTATAGGAGAAATCATCAACGAAATCAACAATCGCACTAACGAAATGCCGTTTGCTCTGGTTATGAGCAAAGAACAGGCTGATGATCTCTTTGTCGACGTGAATAAAATTCACAAATCGCTGGACTACATGATATGTACTCGTGATTTCAAACCAGGCAAAGAAAAAGGCTTGTTAGGAGGGGCTCACTATTATCCGGATTTGCAGGTTCATACTTGTCGACCTCAGATTACTAGTGATCCTCTATTACTATCACTCGTGAATAGGTTTGGCCCGCTAATTAATACGAGCTATAATTTTCATGGAGTGCCCATAGTGTTGGGTGAATCTCAAATTAAGGGTACACACAGCAAACAGCGCGCAACAGCTCCTAAACGGGATTTTTTTACTTTTATCATAAGGAACTAAAATGACTTTCGCTCATCAGGTTATCGAGTTTAACCAAAAGGTTTTGCATATCCATCCGCGAGTGCAATGCCCTCTGTCTTTACCAGAATTCGAATTGACGGTTAAATGTCTCAATGAAGAGGTTGAGGAATTCGTCGATGCGTCTAAGATCGCTGATTATATTGGGCAAATCGATGCCTTGATTGATTTGCAATATTTTGCAATGGGGGCACTGTACAAATTGGGCTTGACTGCGGACCAGATCAATCGTTGTTGCTCCGCAGTTCACGCAGCCAATATGGAAAAGAAGCTTGGCGTGAAGCCAGGTCGTGGTGATGGCTCTGCTGCGGACGCGATAAAACCTGAAGGTTGGACCCCTCCTGAACAACGTATTGGTGAAATACTGGAGTCATAATGGCCATCATCCTGGAAGGTATGGATAATTCAGGCAAGTCGACTCTAGCCAAGAATTTTGGTCTTGAAATAGTACACCCAGGACCTCGCCCTAAAACATGGGGCGAGGAGCAGACTTGTTTAGAGTCGCAACTTCGAGAATGCAGAAACCCTATCGTCATGGATAGGGTGACCTGTATTTCCTCTCAAGTATATTCTCAGCGTCTTTTTGATCCAGAGTACATGGACTATCTGGATCGCATGGTACACACAAAAGGCTGTGTAATAATTTACTGTCGGCCACCCCGCAATATAATTTTGAGAATGAATAATCACGAAGTTAAACCTTACGATACAACCGAGGATCTGGCCAACATCAAATTAAACGGCAACTATTTCATTGATTCCTATGATAAATTATTCAAAAGCATACCTCACTTAGTGTATAATTACACTCGACCGGATGATTCGGTCGTTCAGCAAGCTATTGATATGGTTTTTAACTTAGGAGCGTGGAAAAAATGGATCCAGTAGCAAGACAAAATGCGTGTGCCTTTTTGAATATGTTCGATCGGACTATGACACATGGGGAGAAGGTACAACCGAGAGGTAAATCTATTCTCGAAATAGAGGATTTGCAGATCACAGTCAATCCCTTATTTCCGTTCATGTCGTTCAAAGACCGCAAATACAACGTCGATTACTTTAAGCGCGAAATGATGTGGAAGTTGAGGGCAGATAAGTATGATGCATCTATCATGCAGTATGCCAAGATGTGGGAGTCAGTGCGAAATCCAGATGGGACCTTCAACAGCAATTACGGCCAGTTCTGGTTTGGCGAGCAAAACGGATTCTGGAACGTTGTGCAGGAATTGTATAGAGATGTGGATAGTCGAAGAGCGGTTATCCCCATGCTGAGTAAGGAGCACCTTAAACCAGAGACAAAGGACACTGTATGTACGGAGGCTATTGGTTTTCGTATCCGTAATAAGTGCCTTAACATGTCAGTCCACATGAGATCTAG
>Ga0172367_10005057_pt1 | contig 16074 bp, 13 predicted proteins | sample Lak10m_FD_114542 | JGI IMG/M metagenome (GOLD analysis project Ga0172367, IMG submission 114542) | Freshwater microbial communities from Kabuno Bay, South-Kivu, Congo - kab_022012_10m | ecosystem: Environmental > Aquatic > Freshwater > Lake | place: Democratic Republic of the Congo: South-Kivu...
AAGATGAAAAGTCAAGGAATCGATGGAGGTTGATTACGATGTCATTGTAGTGGGCGGTGGGCATGCGGGCTGTGAGGCTGCGGCGGCCGCTGCGCGTATGGGGTCAAAGGTATTGCTCATCAGCATGAATATGCAGACCATTGCCCAGATGTCCTGTAACCCAGCTATGGGTGGCGTGGCGAAGGGTCAAATAGTCCGTGAGATTGATTCCCTCGGGGGCTATTCGGGCATTGTGAGCGATCGGTCTGCCATTCAATTCCGCATGCTCAACCGATCAAAGGGCCCGGCCATGTGGAGTCCGCGCACACAAAATGATCGTATGATGTTTGCGGCACTGTGGCGACAGATGTTGGAGGAGACTGAGGGTGTACATTTCTGGCAAGACTCGGTGGTGGAGTTGTTGTTGAACGAAGTAGGGCCGCGTGTTGAGGGTGTACGAACCGCCATGGGCACGCGCTTCAAGGCAAGAGCCGTTGTATTAACGACAGGGACATTTTTGAATGGGTTGATGCATGTGGGAGAAAAGCAACAAAAAGGCGGTAGAAGCGGCGAGCACGCGTCCTACGGAATCAGCGAACAGTTGATGGCACTGGGCTTCAGCACCGGAAGAATGAAAACAGGCACACCACCACGAATTGATGGGCGCAGCCTGGATTACACAAAGATGGAGGAACAGAAAGGGGATGAGCATCCCGGAAAATTCTCCTTTACCGATACCCGCCCGTTGGAGAAACAGCGCTCTTGTTGGATTACATACACCAATGAATTAGTACATGATCTGTTGCGCACTGGATTTGATCGTTCCCCCATGTATAATGGCAGCATAAAAGGTTTGGGCCCGCGCTATTGCCCAAGCATCGAAGACAAGATTAATCGTTTTGCTGAGCGCGAACGGCATCAGATTTTTGTGGAGCCCGAGGGATGGAATACGGTTGAAATGTACATCAATGGATTCTCTACCTCATTGCCACAAGAAGTACAGTATGCGGCTCTACGGCAGATACCGGGATTCGAAAATGCAAGAATGTTTCGACCCGGGTATGCGATCGAATATGATTATTTCCCCCCAACCCAGTTGCGCCCATCGCTCGAAACAAAGCAAGTGAGTGGGCTGTACTTCGCCGGGCAGATAAATGGTACAACGGGCTATGAGGAAGCGGCGTGTCAGGGCTTGCTCGCCGGTGCAAACGCTCACTTAGCCATTCATGATCGCCCGCCCATGGTATTGGGAAGATCGGAGGCATACATGGGCGTGTTGATCGATGACCTCATTAATAAGGGTACCGACGAGCCGTATAGGATGTTTACTTCTCGTGCCGAGTATAGAATACTGCTGCGACAAGACAATGCCGATATACGCCTGTCAGAGATAGCGAGAAAAAATGGATTGATCAGTGAAGAGCGTCATGCTCGGGTAGAGCAAAAACAAAAGAACGTGGACGCCATAACGAAATACATACAGCAACACGCGGCGGAACCCGAAGAAGTTAACCCTGTTTTGCTCGAATATGAAGAAGCAAGCATTAACCAAAAGGTAAAATGGTCTAGCCTTTTGCTTCGTCCGGGAATTGGCCTTCGGGAATTGTCGGCAGCATCGGAGCAATTATCTGCTTTCCTTGCCCAATTTCCAGCTGAGGACTCAGAACAATCAGAGATACAATGGAAGTATCGCAGTTACATAGAGCGAGAAGAGGAACAGGCAAGAAAAATGTCGAATCTGGATCATGTTTTTATGAAGCCTGATTTTGACTATCAGTCGATTCGGGCATTGTCGCACGAAGGACGAGAAAAGTTATCGTCGATGAGACCAGAATCATTGGGCCAAGCCGCTCGACTTTCGGGTGTTTCGCCAGCAGACATCAGCATTCTCATGGTATACTTGAATAAATGATTCAAATGGAAACACTACAAGCCTGTCCTGCCTGCAACCATGTGACAACCTTAAGGGAGACACAGAGCATTAAAGATTATTCCATATCGAAAGAGGTCTTTTCGCTTGCGTGTTGTGGCGAATGCGGTCTTTGGTTTACCAACCCCCGCCCAGATCAGGCCCATATTGGCCCATATTACCAAAGCGATGCCTATGTATCACACACGGGATCGGATGCACCAGGACTTATTAATACACTGTATCGCTGGGTAAGACAGCATACATTAGGGGTTAAAAAAAGGCAAGTTGAACAAAAGAACATACTCGAAGGGCGCAGATTGTTGGATGTAGGGTGTGGAACGGGCGAATTCGCCGCGCACATGAGCAGAACAGGGTGGAAAGTGACTGGGGTAGAGCCCGACCCGGCCACCGCAGATCGCGCCAGGCGATTGCATGGAATAAGCGTGAACAATGAGGGCTGGTTAAACACGGCGGCCGATCAATTCGAAGTCATCACGATGTGGCATGTTTTGGAACACGTGCATGATTTGAGGCCAAGGGTACAACGGCTCCAACAATTATTGTTGCGGGATGGATTATTGGTGGTGGCGGTACCCAATCCCATGTCAACGGATGCCCACCATTATAAACAGCATTGGGCTGCATGGGATGTGCCGAGACATTTGTACCATTTTCCACCGTCTATGTTGCGGAATTTTATAGAGTCGTTTGGTTTCGAAAGCATCTCAACCCGCCCAATGGTTTTTGATCCCATGTATGTATCTATGTTGAGCGAGCAGTACAGAAGCGGTTCAAAAGCGGCCCCTTTCATTGGGTTATTGAAGGGTTTGTGGTTTTTGTTCACAGGATTGTCGAGAAAAGATGCCTGCAGTAGTCAGGTTTACTTTTTCCGAAAGAGGAAGGAACAATGAATGAAGCTGAATCATCGTTCATAAAATCCAGATCCAAGAGCCCTTGGATCAGTATACCCGCGCTGTTCATTCTGTTGCGCTTGCTTTTGTGGACGCCCAGTATTCAATTAATCGGATGCGCAAATATGGTTGCCCCGACCGGCGGCCCCCGAGATAGTGTTCCGCCGCAAATGATAAGGGCCCATCCCGCCATGCGCTCAACAGGCGTAAATATTGAAAAAGTAACATTGGCGTTTGATGAATTTGTCCGAATTCAGAACAGAGGCGCCATCCGGTTATTGCCCGAAACCAATAAGCAGCCGATCATAAAAGAGGCGCTCAATCGAATCGAAATGGATTTTAGTCAAGTGGTGCTCGATTCAGCAACGACCTACGTGCTGTACATGAACGATGCCATAGCGGATTTCACCGAAGGCAACAAATTGAAGGATTTCGCTTATATTTTCTCGACGGGCTCATCTATAGATACCGGTTGGATATCGGGCCGCGTTATCGATGCGAACAGTTCGAAGCCTAAGGCGCAAGTACGGGTGGGTTTGTATGATTGGGGTCCGGCCGGAGATTCCGTGGTGTACAGACAAAAGGCGCGGTATTCGACAACGACCAACGACAGTGGAATCTTTTATCTGGGTTATTTGCCTGATCGTGATTTCCGCCTGTTTGTATGGGTAGATGACAATAAAGATGGGCTGTACAGGGCTGGTGAGGCCTTTGATTTTCTAGACGCACCATCGAACGCTGTCAATGGTGTATACGACTCATCGCAGCGCTATTCCCTGCGCATAACGGTGGATCGCGACGAGCAGGCGCGCGTAGTTGAATATTCAGAAAAATGGCCCGGCTGGCTCGGAATTACTTTCAGCAGTAGGCCATCGGTGCTGAATTGGGTTGTAGACGGCCGTGCGTTGAGCGACTCTATGGCGCAATTACACTATTGGAAAGGTGATACCGCAATGGCTTATGTTGGGGATGCTTACACGAAAGCAGAAGCGGGTGCGGTAGTTGGCTTTTGTAGAATGATTCACCGAACAGATACCGTATTCAGGAAAATAAAGCCTGCTGTGGAGTCACGAAAGACCCAGGACACATCAACTGCTCAATCCTGCCCTCAGCTAAGCTCATTATGGGTCGGAACCCCGGTTTTGTGCGCTGGAAAAGGAGCATTGCGGTTTTCATCTGATTGGCCATTGAATCGAGTGGACTCTGCTCGGTTTATGTGGGTCGACACCTTGAGTCGACAAACAGTACACACTGGTGCGGTAACGCGTTACGCCGGGGGATGCCTTTTTGTCCAAGTACCGAAGGTGTTAGCTGCTGGACGGGTGTATAAACTGTTCATACCAAAGGGTTCAATAATCGGTGCTGGGGAGCAGGCACTCGATTCCATGGTGCAGGTATTTAAGGTTGAACCGGATACCGCAGAGAGAAAAATTAGTGTTATATTATCAAATAAAGAAAGCAGATGTTTGGATTGGCCCGATTCAATCCGCTTGGGACGCTACGTAGAAATATTCGATGAAAGTGGTTATCAATGCGGGGTGTTTCGTTTCACGGACATCGATCGGGGACAGTGGGATCAAGGATCACCGACCCTGGGACTTATGCCCGGGGCGTATACCATTAAGATATATTTCGACGAAAACAACAACAAGCAGCTCGATTCAGCCTCCTGGCGATTAGGCCGAAGGGCGGAGTACAACCGAACGGCAACATGGATCTTGTCGGCAAGTGACGCCAGAGAATACCCCTTAGACCTTTGTACATTGATGTGGAAATGAGGTCTTTTAAGTGCATACTAAAGATTGTGGCGATCTTCATGGGCTTGACGGCTTCGGCATGGGGTCAAACAGCGGCTCTATACGCGACCATGACAACTGGTACGACTGCCAATTTGAGATCCTTGTCGGTAACGAGCAACCATGATTGGTGGGCGGGCGGGAGTAAGGGATGGCTTTGCCACACCATGGATGCGGGCCAGACCTGGACAGCGGTCCAGCCCGCGGGCGATTCGGTCGATTTCAGAAGTCTTTACGCGTTCAATGCACAAGAGGCTGTTGCAGCCACAGCAGGCAAGCAACCGGCTATTTGGCGCACGCAAGACGGAGGAAATCAATGGTCAATTGTTTATCAACCCAATAACCCACGCGCATTTTTCGATGGAATTGATTTCTGGAACGACAGCTGTGGGGTGTTGTTTGGTGATCCTGATGAAAAGGGTCGAATGATTCTGTTGTTTACCAAAGATGCAGGCCGAACCTGGACGGAGCCCGTGGATACAACCCGACCTCGATTTGCAGCAGGAGAAGCGGCCTTCGCTGCGAGCGGAACGAGTATGGTGTGCGCGGGAGACAGCACCATGGCCATCATCAGTGGCGGACAAGCCTGTCGGTTGTGGTACAGCAGAGATCGTGGACAAACCTGGTCGTACATACGCACCGATATTCCCAATCCCGCCTTGGGAGGCATTCATTTGCGTTTTCCGGATACGCTTTCGGGCGAACAATCGTATGTGTTGCACGGCATGCCGAGCCGTGGAGGCTTTTCCATTGCCCTCACACCCGACAGCCAGTGGACGGTGGTGGGTGGCGACTACCAAGATCAGCACGTCCGCAACGGTGCAGCCGCAGCGAATCGGTACGGAAGGTGGTGGAATCCCCGCACACCAACACGGGGCTACCGCGAATGCATCGTACCGCTCGATACCTTCTGCTGGATGGCGGTAGGCCCCACCGGATGCGATATCACCTATAATGGAGGCCTCGATTGGCAGGCATACCACGATGAACCGGGTGTACACGTCGCCCGGATGTTGCCCAATCGACGTGTACTAATGGCGGGAAAGGAGGGTAAAATCCTATTAACGAATCATGCACCCGCTGATTTCAAAGACACCAGTGGCTCAAGTGGGTCTGCATACCCTATACAAGCAGGAATGATCTCGAAGCCTATAGAAAGGGCCTTGAAAGGGGATATGAAGCCGATCAATCGGCTGTTGAAGCGTTGGGTACGAAGGTATGGCTCGGGTGATCAAAGTGAACGAGGATACACCACTTTTGGCGGATCATATAAACGGCTGGTGGAGCGAATGGTGCGCTTGCAGGGTGTACAAAAGATATGGGTAGACAGCTGCGGGGCACGCAATCTCTTGTACCCTGCGCGGGGTGCGATTTATATGATCGTGGGCCGAGGCCTTAGTGGAAGCCAAGAAGAGCAAAGAATGGAATTGGGCCTATTTTTCTATGAAGGAGGGGTTAGGCGGCCCTATTGGATGCGTTATGTGATCGGGAGGGCATGGGGAGAAATCGATCATCTGACGAAACCGAGCGTGATTGTGGTTCGCGATCGGGAGCGATGGTCGCACCTTCTGTGCGCATGGGAACGGAGACCGCCCTGGCATCCCCTTCACCACTCCGATTAAGACGATTCAAACACGAAACTGCGCAATTGGCTGAAGTCATTCGGATATTCATGCGTTTGTTCAGAACAAGAGCCGTCAAACGCTCATTCAGTACAAAGGCCGTGCAGCGCTCATTCAGAACAAGAGCCGTCAAACGCTCATTCAGTACAAAGGCCGTGCAGCGCTCATTCAGTACAAGGGCCATGCAAAAAAGGAAGCCAAGAGGCGAATGAGGACGCGTGCAGCTGCACTTTGCAAGAAGGTGGAGCTGTTATTACCCCGGACTTCTAAACGCGTCTTTAATTTTTATATAGTTTAATGGTTTTATGACTTCTATCGTTCTCAATTTTCACGAAATAGAATCCGGTATTAAAATGACTTAAATTTACTTCGAAATTTTCCGAGTTTACTTTTTTAGTCATTACTGTTTGCCCAAAAGCATTAAGTACCGTAATCTTATCCATGTTGCTTTTTGTATTAATGAATACAACATCCTTTGTAGGGTTAGGGTAATAAGAAATCAAAACAGCGTCCGTATTTTCATAAACGGTTGATGGGGTATTCAAGTTATTTGTATATAACTTAGGATTGCGAATTGGCTGCGAAAAATGAGTGCCTCCGATGATAAAATCCAAGTCATTATCCCCATCTATATCGGCAATTGCAGCACTTGCAAGATAGGTGGGAATGAACTCCGCGGCTAACGTAAAGGTATTGTTTCCCTCATTCTTATAGATATGAGCAAGTGCAGATAATCCATTAAAATTACCGGCTCCTAACAACAAAACATCCTGATAGCCATCATTGTCAAAGTCAGCAAATTCTACAGCACCTACAGAAGTGCCTGGGAAAGGAGTTCCAGAAATTTCACTAAAAGTCCCATTGCCATTATTGGAATACAGTTTGGTTATAGAACCGTCAGCTGAAGACCCTGTAATTAGGATGTCCATATAACCATTATTATTAGCATCTGCTGTGGCTATATCTCCCAAAGCAATTCCTGTAAACGAATTTGTGACGTCCAATGTAAAAACACCGTTGCCGTTGTTTAGATACAACTTAGTTGATTTTGTTGCACTACTATTTTCTCCGGCCAAGATGACATCCCTATCGCCATCATTATCCACATCAATGAATGCAACAGAACTTAACCCCACTTGTTCGAAAGGAGAAGGGGCGACTGCAGCAAAATTAGCATTACCGAGATTACGATAAAGTGTGGTGAAACCCACGTCATTGGCATTAAGCCCGGTTACTATCAAATCCAGGTCACCATCATTATCAATATCTGCAAAAGCGAAATCGCCAGCAGAACTAGGAGTAATGGGGGTTGTAGCAATTGAAAAAGTGCCATTGCCATTATTGATGTATAAATTTGCAGTTCTACTTGGAGCGCTCGTACTGCCTGTAATTAGTAAATCAATGAAACCATCATTGTTAACATCAGCAAAGCCTACAGAGCCATCAAACACATTCACAAATGGTGTTCCGGTTGCTGCTGTGAAATTTCCGGTACCGTCATTCTTGTAAAGGGTTGTTTTAATAGGTCCGCCTTTGCCTGTAATAATCAAATCCTGATCGCCATCATTGTCAATGTCGGCGAAAGCCATAGCCCCAACATCAGCATCCTGAAAGGGGTTTGCAGGCACCGTTAAGGTAAAGTCTAATGTTTGGGCGTGGGTAAAGCCAATAAGGGATTGGATAAAGCCAATAAAGAAAATGGCGGCAACTAAGAGCAAGTTCTTTTTCAATTTTAGGAGTTTTAGATTTTTCATGCAGCGAAATTGCCCGCTTGGGATGGATAAATTGACACGCTTAGCCGTGAATCACCCATCGCTCAACGTGATTCCTAATTATTAATCGACGAATTGGCTATGCGTTTGAGATTTTAATCACTTTTAGGAGTAGACCAATTTTCATGTACTTTGATTCAGTCACATCAAACATCTCATACATTCTTCTTAAAGAAGACCCAACGCCATCTACTGACAAAAAGACGCGTGATGCAAGAGCTTTATTGGAAACAACAGGGTCCTCTAAAAGGATACAGAGGACAGACCAATCGGTTTCGTTCAATTTCTTATCTAGATAATGTTCAATCTTCTCTCTGTTTAATTGGAATGAAGTCATTAATTCAGCTTTGTTGTTCATGCCTGTATTTTTCAGCGCTTCGATTTCCTGAAGAAGTAGTGATTTTTCTAACGCAATAGCCTTAAAACGCCGTTTAACGCACAAAAAGAGTGTCAAAAAGACAAGAATAGAAACAGAGATTATCAAGAATAATCTTTTTAGATGCTTTAGCTCATGAAATGCCTTTTTTCGCTCGTTTTCCAGCTGGACATTCAAAATTTTATTATCGAAATCACTCTGCAGCTCCTCTCTAATTAGAGCAACCTTATCGCGCTTTAAGAGCAAAGAATCCGATAATTTAACATATAATTCGATCATTTCAAGGGCCGAAAAGTGGTTTTCTTCCTTTTTATACAAGAGATGAAGTAAGCGGCATCCATTGGCTTTTATTTTTAGGTCTGTAGATGATTTTACAAGACGCGCCAATGTGTTTTTTTCTTCCTGGGTAACTGGGGCATCCGCTTTAATTGAAAGGTATATTGATTGAATTAGTGCTTCTAAAATGGTGTTTTCATTTCCTATTTCCTTTCGGATCTTAATGGCAAGGTCATTGAAATGCCGGGCACTATCCAGTTGTTTCTCTTCTTCATAAATGAAGGCGGTCATTAGGTAAGCACTCGATAAGGTTGATAAATTTGGCTCATCCTTAAGCATGGCAATAGCCTGTTTTAGAGCCGACTTTGCTTCATTGGTGGAGCCGAGATTGTAGTTCGTTTTGCTGAGGCTTAGCCAAATTTGGCCAATGGCCTCACTGCCTTTTACTTTTTGGTAGCGATTAAGGGCTTTTTTAAAATATGATTGAGCGATTTCGTCCAATCCAAGATCGAAATAAATGATTCCCAAGTTGTGATTTATATGCGCTTGATAAAGAGGTTTTACCTGTAATTTCTCGAAGATGTAAAGACTTTCAAAATAACGCTTAACCCCAGCCCTCAATTGACCAGTACTAGACAATACATTTCCGTGATTCATGAACAAAGTGGCTAGTTGGGTAGAATCATTTAACTGTTCAGCCATATTTATGGACTCCTCAATAAACAACAAAGCGCTATCGGGCTTTCCCAATAATGTATGAATAATCGCAAACTCGTTATTGGCTTTTATGATTTGGCGCAAATCCTTTTTTTGACTTGCTGTAGCTAGGTGGACTTCGGCTGCTTCCTTTGATGCCAATGGATCGCTGAACGTGTTTAACACATAAAATTGGTTTATAGCGGCAAATCTTTGTTCAACTGGATATTTGGGGTCTCTCCAAATTTTTTTCAATGAATCCAGATTTTCTTGTGCGCGAACACCTGCATCCAGCGCCCGAACTCCTGTAGCAGACAATAAAATCAGTAAATGAAACAGGATGGTTTTCATATTTTTATTGGAGGCCATAATTCTCGACGCCAAAAAGTAAGGAATTGTTTCCCTAAAATCCAATAACGAATTCAAAAAACCACCCTAGTGGATTCCCACGCGGAACAGCCCAAACGGAACAGCCCAAACGGAACAGCCCAAACGGAACAGAAAGCGAAGATACCACCACCAAGCCATGCTGTTGTTGGCGCCCCATTCGCAATGAATGCGCCATTTTCGTTTTGAAACGTACAAGAGCCGCCCAAAAAAGGAAGCCATGAAGCGAATGAGGACGCTTCCGGGGGGTAGGGGATTAGCCGATGCGCGAAATTTTCAGAAAATTGGCCCGACTGTCGCTGCCAACAGGCATGGCGCCGGTATTGACCACCACATCACCCTTGCGAACGTATTTGTTGTTCTTGAGAAAAGCGAGCACCTCGTCGATGGTTTGGTTGGTGTCGGATTTTTTGTCGTAGAAAAACGCACGAACCCCCCAGAGCAAGCTGATGCGCGTTAGCAAACGGGGATCGGGCGTAAAAATAAACACCGAACAATGAGGACGGTAACTGGCCACCTGATAGGCCGTGTAGCCCGAACGCGTGAGACCCACAATGCTTTGGGCCTGAACATACTTGGCCGCTCGACCCGCCATATAGCAAAGGGAATCCGAAAGGGATCGTTCCTCCTCGGTCGATTCGGCCCGCTCACGGTAGTAGATTCCCTCTGCCCCCTGTTCTACTGTCTCAATAATTCGACACATGTATTCGATCACCTGAACCGGATGTTGTCCGACAGAAGTTTCCCCGCTGAGCATGAGGGCATCGGCCCCATCAAGAACGGCGTTCGCCACGTCATTGGCCTCGGCGCGCGTAGGCATGAACTGCGTGATCATGCTTTCCATCATTTGGGTGGCGATAATAACGGGCTTGCATTGGTGGAGGCATTTCTTCACGATCAATTTCTGAATAAGAGGGAGTTTCTCGAGTGGATACTCCACACCTAAGTCTCCCCGAGCCACCATTACCCCGTCGGACTCCGCGATAATGGCATCTATTTCATCCACGGCGGCGGGTTTTTCTATTTTAGAAATAATGTGGGTGTCCTTCCCGCGCTCTTGAATGCGCTTGCGCAATTCACGGACGTCGTTCGGACTGCGCACAAAGGAAAGGGCCACCCAATCGAGGTCATGGTCGAGAATGAACGCGAGATCACACAAGTCCTTTTCGGTGAGTGAAGGAAGGGAAACTTTCGTATTCGGGAGATTAACCCCCTTTTTCGATGTGAGTAGTCCGCCGTGCACGGTCACCAGCTCAACTTCGTCGAGACGGTTGCTGCGCAATACCTCCAATTTGATTTTGCCATCATCGAGCAAAACGAGGTCACCTTCCTCCACATCGAGGGGAAACTCTTTATAGTTGAGGTAGATGCGCTGGGCATTGCCCATACAGGGAACGGTGGTAAACAAGATTTTGTCGCCCTTGCGCAGGGTGATTCCATTGTTTTGAATTTCTCCGATGCGGATTTTGGGACCCTGAAGATCGCCCAATAGAGCCGTGTGGGTGCCCAGTTGCTGGTTGAGGTCACGCACGTCACGAATCACCTGTTCGAGCGTTTCGTAGACCGCATGAGAGAAATTTAGCCGAAAAACATTGACGCCGGCTTTGATCAGTCGGCTCAAAACCGCTTTGTCGGAACAGGCAGGGCCAACAGTGGCCACAATTTTGGTTCGGCGGTGGTGTATTGATTTATTGTTGGGCATGGGTACAATCAAAAAAAGACAGGGATTTGCCGCGACCAGCGCTTGTCGTCGGAAGCGAGCGCCATGGCGAATCCAAAATACTGGTGTTGGTGGAGCTGGGGGGCCAACAGACTGGCCTCGGGCAGCGGCGCCTCATCTGAATAAATCAGAAGATAATCGCAAGCGTCGCGCAGAGCCGGCGATATAGATCCTAAAGAGGATGTGTTTTTTAATAAGTAGGCCAAGGGAATTTCCTGATCCGACGTCCAACGGAAGCAGGTGAAGGAGATGGGCTCGGCCGAATGGCCTGAAACCCAATCGGGAATGCGCATGAATTCTGTGGAGAAATGCTCATTGAGAAACCAAGCCACCTGCCAGGGGCGGCGCGTGCTGCGCAAGCCCACCAAATTCTGCTGGGTGCCTAAGTCAAATGTAAGGGTTCTCTTCGCCACAAATGTAAGGGTGCTTTTCGCCACAAATGAAAGGGTGCTTTTCGCCACAATGTCCACTAAAAGGCCACAAAACTAATGCATATCTTCGAAAATTCCCCCGACACTACTATTTGATAATCTGCTTTAGTTCCTTTACCTTTGTGCCGTTTATTCATTAAACCCAACAGAAATGTCTGATATAGCATCGAAAGTGCGGTCCATCATTGTAGAAAAGCTTGGCGTGGACGAAAATGAGGTGACCCTCGAGGCCAGCTTCACCAATGATCTGGGCGCAGATTCACTCGACACGGTTGAGCTGATTATGGAGTTTGAAAAGGAATTTAATATTTCCATCCCAGACGACCAGGCAGAAAGCATCACGACCGTGGGTCAAGCGATCTCCTACTTGGAGTCGAATGTGAAATAAAGGCTGCACTATATGCAGATGCGTCGTGTAGTGGTTACGGGTCTCGGAGCGCTCACGCCCATTGGAAATACGGTTTCGGAATATTGGAATGGTTTGGTTCAAGGCACCAGCGGTGCTGCGCCAATCACGCGTTTTGATGCCTCAAAATTTCGCACCCGTTTCGCTGCTGAGCTAAAAGGATTCGATCCCGAACAACATTTTGACCGCAAAGAGGCCCGAAAAATGGATCCCTTTGCGCAGTACGCCATGGTGGCCTGCGAGGAAGCGCTGAGGGATTCGGGACTCCTGGATACATCTTTCGATACCAACCGCGCGGGCGTGGTTTGGGGTTCAGGAATCGGAGGAATTTTCACCTTCTTTGAAGAGGTGAAGTCTTTTACAGAAGGCGACGGTACCCCGCGATTCAACCCTTTTTTTATTCCCAAGATGATCGGTGATATTGCCCCAGGCTACATCAGCATACGCTACGGCTTGCGGGGACCCAATTACACCACGGTTTCGGCCTGCGCCAGCGCCAACAACGCCATCATCGACTCCATGAATCTCATTCGGATGGGTAAGGCCGACGTGATGGTTACCGGGGGCTCAGAAGCGGCCGTTAATCAGGCAGGTGTAGGGGGATTTAATGCCATGAAGGCCCTGAGCGAACGCAATGACAGTCCGGCTACCGCTTCACGTCCGTTTGACCTTGACCGCGATGGTTTCGTTCTTGGTGAAGGGGGCGCGGCACTCATTTTGGAATCACTCGACCATGCGCTTAAGCGCGGAGCCCGCATTTATGCAGAATTGGCAGGCGGCGGATTGTCGGCCGATGCCAACCACATCACTGCGCCACACCCCGAAGGACTCGGCGCCACATTGGTGATGCAGGCTGCACTGGCCGACGCGGGGATGACAACGGCCGACATCGACTACATCAATGTACACGGTACCTCCACCCCACTAGGCGACGTGAGTGAGGTGAAGGCCATACAAGCGGTTTTTGGAGCGGATGCGTATCGGCTCAGCATCAGTTCGACCAAATCGATGACGGGGCACCTGCTTGGAGCTGCTGGCGCCGTAGAAGCGGTGGCAGCCATATTGGCAATCCAGAACGAAACGGTTCCTCCTACGATTAACCATTTCACAGACGATCCGGAACTGGATACCCGCCTCGACCTCACATTTAACAGGGCAAGAAAGCGACCGATTAGGGCCGCCTTGAGCAATACCTTTGGATTTGGTGGGCACAATACCTCTGTGGTGTTTCGCCGCTACGAAGGATGAGGATGTTTGGGTTGTGAAAAAGCTTATCGATCGCGTCCGCAAACGGTTGTTGCGGGCATCCAATCCGCTAGCCGCTCGGATTTATGACTTAACAGGCTTGTATCCGAAGTCGATGCATCTTTATGAACTTGCATTTACCCATTCGAGTGCGCGTGTAGGTTTGGAAGACGGGCTGCATAAAAGCAACGAGCGCTTAGAGTATTTGGGCGATGCTGTTTTGGATTTGGTGGTTGCCGATGTGCTCTTTCGCCAATTTCCTTTTCGCGACGAAGGCTTCCTCACCAATATGCGTTCGAAGGTGGTGAACACCCAATTCCTCGATTCCTTATCGCGTGCACTCGGTCTCGATAAAATGCTGCAGCACACGGCCGGCAATCGCCGCAACGAAACGAGTAAAAACATGAATGCGGATGTTTTTGAGGCGTTTTTGGGCGCGATCTACCTCGACCAAGGATTTCCCAAGACCTACCGCTTCATCCTCGACCGGATTCTTACACCTTTTGTCGATTTAGAGGAGCTTACCATAACCGACCACAACTACAAAAGTCGTTTGGTGGAATGGGCGCAGCGAAACGGCAAGAAAATCAGCTTTGAGGTAGAGGCGCGTCCCGAGCGAGGCCGTCAGGGTAAAATAACGGTACGGATTCTCCTCGACGGGCAAGTCGTGGCCAAATCAACGGACAGCAGCCGGAAATTGGCTGAGCAAAACGCATCGGCCCATTACCTGGAGCATAAATTGGGGCAAGACATAGTTCAGTAGAAAGCCGTTCAAGCAACAATCAAGACGCTCTCTAGGGGCAATCAAGACGGCACTCTATTGGCAATCAAGACGCTCTCTCTGGAACAACGGCGATGCACTTCAGTTCGATCGCAATCGCCGTGGGGAGCGCGGTCACCTCAACGGTCGTTCTGCACGGTTTTGGATCGAGGTGCGCCATATATTCAGCGTAGATTTGGTTGAAGGTGTGAAAATCGCGCTGCATATGGGTAAGAAACACCGTTACGTCCACCACATCTTGCCAATCGGCCCCACTGGCTTGCAGAACGGCCGCAACATTAGCCATGACCTGATGCACTTGGGCGGCGAAATCAAAGGCCATGAAATTCCCGTTCTTGTCGAGGCTGAGCCCAGGTACTCGGGGATCGGAGGCGTCCGTGCCCGCTGCACGAGGACCAATGCCCGATAGAAACAGAAGGTTGCCCACGCGACGGGCATGGGGGTAACTGCCCACAGGATTGGGGGCTTGTTGGGTGGAAATACTTTGCATCCTACAAAAGTACTGCGGTGTTTGATTTGATGCGCACCTCAGGGTAATGACCGTCTTGAATGATTTTATAGGCTTTTTGAGCGGCAGGCAAGGGCAGTTGACCGATACGAACACCCCACTGCACCACCCAAACCCGTGCTGTTTCAAGGGCGGGGTCGTAGGTGAATGATAGCCTTGCCACCCGATTGGGGTTATAGAATTGCGGCAAACAATCCGGTGTGTGCAGGATGGGCGATGTGAGGAGCACAGCGGCATTGCGGGCCCGACGCGCGGTGTAGCGTCCAACAGATAGCCGTCGAATGCCGAGTAAGTAGGCGGCTGTATAGGCTACAGATCGAAGTGTGAGTGAAGTAGTAAACATAACGATTAGGCTGCGGGGTGGAACAATGGAAGGAGGTTGCGACGAAGTGGGTTCGAATAGCCGAAAGCACCGGAGCGCAATACGCTGTCGGATGAAGAAGCCATCACCCAGCCCTTTGTAGGGGCTGAAGGACCATTGTCCGACGACTCAACACGGGTGATGGGTGACATTCCTTCGGGAATGGGGAGCGGCTGGTCGAAGGGAACCAGCTCGATTTCGTCCGCAAAATGCAGCATAGAAATCCGGTTTGATGGGAAACGTGCCATAGGTAGTTTGTTTTGTTGATACAAACATGAGGCCACGGCGTGACATCTCTTGTCACATTAAAAAACGATCAAATCAAACTACCGGCGCGCTCCCGCAAGTACTTCATAAAATCGGGAGGACCAACAACATCGATGTCATCGGCCAGGCCGAGCACAAATCGCCCAATACCGCGGTAATCGGCAACGCGCAGTCGAAGCTCATGGATGCGCCCATGCGGGTTGGGGGCCGGCAAAGGCGAAAGGAGCAGGGCTGCCGCAGGGTGCTCTTCACGCAATAAATTACTGCTCAACTGACCAAGATGCAGCTGGATTTCGTGGTAGGTGTCGCCCATGGGCAAACCAAATGCATCGGTTTTTGGGGCCTCATGAAGCTGGGAGAACTGCCAGGGCATGCGCTCCAGGCGTACTTGTCCGATGCGCACGATCTTGTAGTTTTTGTTTCGGCGTGAGGCCGGCTCAAACGCATACAGGGTGTCGAGTGATGCACTGAAGCCATAAGGTTCTACCAGGCGATTGCTGATGCTGTGCGAACTGGGCGCGTCGTAGTCGACCAACACCACCTGCACGCGCTCGCGGATGGCCTGCGATAATGCCCGGTAGTGAAGACCCGCCTGTTGGTTGAGGTAGTGCCCAAGCGCGTGTGAACT
>Ga0172367_10005058_pt1 | contig 16073 bp, 13 predicted proteins | sample Lak10m_FD_114542 | JGI IMG/M metagenome (GOLD analysis project Ga0172367, IMG submission 114542) | Freshwater microbial communities from Kabuno Bay, South-Kivu, Congo - kab_022012_10m | ecosystem: Environmental > Aquatic > Freshwater > Lake | place: Democratic Republic of the Congo: South-Kivu...
GCCGCTTGGGATTGGCAGGAGGCCCAGCGGCGACCGGTGCGAGCAGTTCAATGGGAGGCATAGGACTGACCGCAGGCACTGCCCGCCGCGAGATCACATGGCGGGAGAGGAGCTCGCCGGCAAATATCGCCAGCACGATCCCGCCAAATGCGATGTAAATTCTCCGGTCCCCCGCCACAACCACTCCTCCCCTTTCGTATAAGCCAGTTAGGGACGTGTCTCTAAGCCGACGCATCCTTTCTGTCGTATCGGCAGGACAGGTGTCCTACTTGAGTCCCTATGCGGTTTCGCCGGCCATTACACGTTCAGTTAATTTGGGGAGATTTCCGTAGGCTTCCCAGGATTTTGGACACAAATGGGACACACGGTGGACGAATATAGGGGGGCGGAGCACTTGAAAAAAAGTGGGATTGGTGACTGTACCTAGCAGCAATGTGCTGAGATAGGACCGAAGAGTTTGTTATTCCCAACAGTATAAAAATAGGGATTTCGAGTCGCACCATTTACCCGCCGTGGTGTCGTGCACAATGCGACTATGACGGATGAAGGGGCGGATCTCATCCATGATCTTATCGAGGTCAAGTTTCGCCGCGGCCAAGTCGCTATTGCGCTTCGGAGAAACTTTTACGTTCACTTTGCTGGTACGGTAAATGACTGCGTCGCGCTTTCTATGCATTTGCTTGCCCCCGTGCTAACAAGATGATTCGTACGTGCATATAGACGATGTATAAGTTGCCAAAGTTTCTCGTCGGCTGCGAGAAGTTCCACTGTCAGGCCACATTTTCCTGTCTCGTCGGCGTAAATTGGCCTTCCATGTGTTTTCGTCTGCTCAGGAGTAAGGAATATCTGTATTTTCTTTTTGATATCAACTGGTTTTTCGCCATTCATCATTCCGGTTTGCAGAGCCTTGATTGCAATATCTTCGGATAATTCCAAGGCAGATCGCATTTCTCGGATTTCGCGTTCGTCGTAGTGGGCAAGTTGTTGGAGGTAAGGTTGTAAATTCCCCTGGGCCTTGACGGCTCTTTGGAAAAGATCTTCGTAGCTTTGTATGAGATGGTAAACAGAGAAGCGTTTCTGCTCGCCGTTCTCGGTCTTCGTTATTTGCGTGTCCACAGGGCCAAGTTCGGAGGCTGGTCCCATCATTATTTTGCTCGCGCCGAAACAAATCATTGTGGCTGCAGATTTGGCTTTACCGGCAACAATCGTCCAATATTCTTTTGTCCCACTATACTTCCTACATATGTTTAGTATGCGTTCTGCAGCTAGGCCACTGCCGCCAGGAGAGTTGATGAACAAAGCGAATCCGCGGGAAAGGTCCGCTTTTGTAAGCAGACCTTCAAGCATGTCCGCGTCAGAATCATCTACCATGACTGGGTAAACAAAACTGGTGAAAAAGGTGAAAACTGGGCGTTTTAAGTTTCGTTCTAATTCCAAGATAAGTTTTTTACGAACCGCGTGAGATTGATTCCGCTCATCCAATATTTCGCTGATGGTTGGGCTATGCATGCATATCTCCTTGCAAGAGCAACATGACCCGAGTCATTGCTCCCGGATTAGGAGAATACGAAAAACTATTGTGGAAGGTCAAGCCCGATCGCATGCTGCAAATTCGAGTAGAGGCTGACGCCGGTTCCACTGTCAGCCTGAGCTCACTGGGTAGATTGGGTACCTCAGCATTGAACTTGATCTATCGGACATGGCGTGCACTCTCTGGTAGAATCTTCCCCATCTATCAGAAGAACCGTGACGGACGACCCCCGATGGCATCCTCGTGGACCCGTAACGATTTGCTAGCCCGCAAGACTGGTCGCCTGTATAGGTTTCACAAAGACGAAGTGGATGAATGAGTACGCCGGGGAGCGGCCCGCAGGAAACAGAGAAACAAACAATAGTCCGTGCTTGTGAATTAGCATCAGATGGGAAGAATCATAATGTCGAGGAAGACCCAGTCATTCAACGATCAGTCAAGCCAAGGGGCGGCGGGTAAGACCTTCCAGGCCCAACTATGGCAGGACTCTCCCTTTGCCGCGGATCAGCAGCCTGACCCTGTCGCCAACTCCGAGAACCCTGGCCACACTGTCGACCGCAAGACTATTCAGGACGTCCTTTTCGGTGAAGGACTGCATGCCATAAAAATTTCGGTTGGTGTGAACACCCTCGCGGAACTTCAGGACGCCCTCACCAAACAACTGGGTCAGAACAGCATGGAAACTCGGGTGCGCTATGCCCAGTCCATCCTGCGATGGTTCTTCCGTGACGGATTGAATGGGCTGGCAAGACGAGTCTGGATGGCATACAGCGAGGAAAACATCGAAACGGACATGCTGCGTTACCTCTACTTGGAGGCCGAGCCCGTGATGGGGGCGTGTGTCGCCGAAGCCTTGTTTCCCCTTGAAAACGGAATGCAGATCCCCCCCCAATACTTCGACCATTTCCTGAAGTCGTTTCTGGGCGAAGCCCCTCCCGAGAAAACGAGGGGGCGTCTCAAATCGAACCTAATGAAACTCGGATTTCTCGACCGGTCACGCGGCAAGACCGACCGCCTGAAGCCCGTCATGCCGGCCAGAACCTCTCTGCTGATACTGTTGCACCACTTGTACGCTCAACAGGGCACCCGCACTATCGAACTTCGCCGTCTTCTTGCCAACCCATTCTGGAAGTTCCTTGGATACAAGTCGGAAGATGCCGTGCGTGCTGTCCTACGCGAAGCCAACACCGCTGGCATTCTGGGCAAATACGTCGTGGCGGATCAACTGGAGCAAGTGACGACATCCATGTCTGCCGAGGAGTTCCTGAATCGCAAGGTACATCTGTGAGAAAACCTGCTGAACTGACGAAGCTGGTCGGACAGCGGACATGGGATAAGGACGTTGTCCTATGGATCGGCACGGAAAACGACCTGTTCGGCGTCCTCAACCACGTCAAGCACTTGACGCTGGACTTGCTCGATTTGTTCGACGAGATGCACCTCCCGGTAGACGACGAGGAGACTCGGTCGCAACTGACCAGCGAACTGCGGAAAAGGTTGAAGGCGATACAGACGGGACCGGACAACCGGCTGGTACTGGTCGTTAAATCCGTGGGCTTGCTCGCCCGTTACAACGTCGGGACGAGCGAGTTCTTCAAGTGGTTCTGCGGCGACTTCGCGATGGTGGTACTGCTCCCCGACGGCGTGCCGGAGCGGACCGAATGGCCTGAAGAAATTGCCTGCGATGGAAATCGACTGTTGAACTACTTCAGGGAGCCCGATGTTGTGAAGTACGTGTTTGCGGGGAAAGGATGACTATGAGCACGTCATTGCGTGAGCTTTCCAAAATCATCACCGTAAAGCCCGAACCGGAGACGACGCCATCCCTGCCTCAGTTGATCCAAGAGAATAAGGCGTGCCAGACCGTAGCCCAGTATTACTTCACCCCGTCCATCCGCAGTCACTTCAAAAAGGTTTTCGACTGCGTGATCAATCGCAAGGGGCAGGGATTCTGGGTTCAGGCCGAATACGGTGCCGGGAAAACCCATTTCCTTGGCACCCTCATGGATCTGCTGGTCTGGCCCGAAAGTTGGACGTCTCTCGCCGATGAGGAGATAAAGAAGGAGTACGCCGGTGCGCTGTCCAAGGTAAAACTCTTCCCTGTCGCATTCTCCCTTCGTGGCATGGGTGAATCGAGCGATGCAGACAGTCTGATGCGAATCTTCGAGGAGCAGATTAGGGAGAGTATCGAGGCATATGCCCCTACCATCAAGGATAAGGTGCTTCTCTCATCCCCCGAGATCGCCGATCACTGGTACACCAAAGAAGCCACGGAACCCGAGAAAGCCGGCGTGCGATTCTTCTTCGATAAAGAGCACAAATGCAGCCCGGAGGAGTTCCGATCCAAGCAAGGTCCCAAGAAATACGGGCAGGAACTGGTCAAATCAAGACTGCCTGAAGGTCGTCTGCGCGGGAAGTTCAAGGAACGTTTCTCGCTGATCTACGAGCAGATCACCAAGCTGGGCGGATACGACGGGATCGTCTTTGTGATCGACGAGTTCAGATCCTGGCAGGATCGCCACATTCCCGGCACTGCGGCGTATGCCGAGGATGAGGAGATTCTGGAGACACTGGCCTACGTTCTGCCGACCCAGCACCACAACATCCTGACGGTAGTCGCCAGTCAGGGGGACATGCCACAGAAATTATCTGGCGGCGGCGAAGGAGATCGGTTTATACCGCTCTACCTGCTCTCAGGAAAGGACAAGGATGACTTCGGCCGGATCGTGTCCTTCAGATGCAAGGATCTCCTAAAGGGCGGCGGCACGGACATCAAAGACTACTACGACTACTGCCGCAAGGAATACAAATTCATCAGACAATTCAACATCTCGTTGGACTACTTCACGGCGATCTTCCCCTTCCAGCCACGTTGCTTCGACGTAATGCGTCGCCTCACCCAGAATGCCGAGAAGCACAACTTGCCAACCGCACGTTCCGCTATACGCATCGCGTGGCAGGTCCTGTCCGACCCGCAGCGACTCAAGACCAAGCGGTTGATGGTTCTTTCCGATCTGATACGAACTGACGAACTCCAGAAGGGGCTGAACCACGAACATTACAGGGACGGGTACCAGAACCTTCAGGGCGCCCTCGACCAGCTTCCCGATCTCGATTTGGCAGAGGAAGAGCGCACCCATGCCCGTCACATCCTTGAAACCCTCTTCATTTGGGTAGCCAGCTTGCCGGACAATCAGCGAGACGGTCTTACATCCCAAGAGGTGGCCGAGGCCGCCTGGCTTTCCGACGATGCTATAGGCGCCACAGCCCTGGCCGATCAACTTCTGATCAAACTGGTTCAGAGCGGCTTCCCCATTCGCCAAGAGAAGAAGTCCAAGGACGCCAAGGAAGTCTCCGTCTACTCATACGAAACCACGGCGGCACAGGCCAATCCGGTCAAGTATTTCTCGCCTCTCAAGAAGAAGGCGAAGGAAAACGTGAAGGGCCAGGACGACAAGTGGATCGAATCCCTGTTCTGGGACCTGACCGTAGTGACACAGGAGGCACAAAGCGAGCTGGGTATCAACGGCGGCATTCTGTCCACGTTCCAACCGCCCGATCCCCGTTCTTTCAAGGACAAGCAGGAAGGCAATCCGCCTGCCTACCAGTTCCCTCACCGCTCGGCAGTGTCCACAAGACGAGTCCATAAGGTCCAGTACACGGGCGAAGTGGTCGTTGCTGATCGCTGGCGCGACGAATTCGGCGAGGAGATCAAGAACTTCGACCAGCACTTCCGCCTCGTGTACCTGACAGCACTTCCCGAGAAGGACGATTCCGGGATCACATCCGCCCTGAAAGACGCTCGGATCGCCGTATGTCGTCCAGCGGCACTTTCTGAAGACACACGTGACGCTCTGGCCGACATGATTGCAGCAGAACAGATGAAAAAGAACTGCTCTGCCCCCAGCCAGAGCACTCTCCGCGAGTATGCGGAAGGCAAACGTCGGGATGCTGTGAAATCCATCCTAAAATGCCAGCAGGACGAGTTTCGGCGCGGGAAGATCGTCACCCAGAAGAGCTACGGCATCCCCGCCTTGGAGATATTCAAGTCGGCCAAGGATCGGGAGGAAGACCTCGCTGGCCGGTTGCTGGAGAAGTCCTACGATACGCCGCTGTTTAGCGCCAAGGAGTTGAAGAAGGAATTTACCGATGCAGACGCCAGAAAGGTCTACGGGGGTCTGTTCAGTAAGGAACCTGCCAAAGCAGAGAAGGATGCCGTCCTGAACTTCGGTGTTGGCCTGGAGCTCGTGGTCAAGTCGCATCCGGGCGAATTCAAACCCGACGCCTCGCAGGCTCTGGCGAAGATTCGCGAGCACATTCAAGGACGGGACGAAGTGCCGGTTTCCGAGATCAAGGCGAGTTTCTGCCGTGCCCCTTATGCCCTGACGGAAACAATGGCGACACTTTACCTTCTATCTCTGGTGAGAACCGGCGGGCATGAATTAGCATTGAACCCCATTGCCAAGGTCGAACTCGTGAATGGAAAACCATTGCCAGGTAATCGGCTGACCGCGCATACGTTGACGCTTTGCGGGTGGAATAGCAAGTTGGACAAGTCGATGCTTGGAGCCCGACTTGTCCTGTCGGCGCAAAAGGGGTGGAACGAGGTGCTGCCCTACGCTCGAGTCCTCGACGATATCCTCAAACCCGCAAACACGCCTGACGAGGAACTGGATCGGAACGCCCAATTGCTTGCAAGGCTGGCGAATCTGAAGACGGAGGTCCCCGAAGTAGAAAAGGGAACCGGTGGCCTCGCCGCCAAACTGGGTGGCACCGTACCGAAAGCGCTTACCGAGGTCTTCGCTCGATTGATCGGACTCACCGCGAGCAACAGCTACCAGGAGTTCGATGCCGCCGTGCGGGAAAGCTACCCCTCCAAGGAGGCTTTTACTGAATCATTCGGCCAGTATGAGAAGGCCAAACGGTTCAGGGATCGGGCTTTTGAAGTTGGCCAGGCTTTCGACTACCTCAGCGGCGCGTGCGCAATGGAAACCGCCGTCGATATCGAACGCGATAACCTCATGACATTGTTCAAATTCGACATTTTGCTCGGCAATCCCTTGCTGATCGCTGCACGCCTCGACGCCTTTGAGCAATGGAAGAAACGATATGTCCACTCCTATCGCAAGTCCCACCGTGACTACTACGACGCACTCGGCGCGATTGCCAAGAGCATCGATATGATGAGACCGCGAGTAATCGCGCTCAACCGGATCAATACAATCGTTGAACTTGGGCCTCCGTTGGCGTCCACCGCCAAAGCCGAGGGCGATCTCAAGCAATTGGAATCCGCGACGTGGATCTGTCCCGATGCTGCGGAACCAGATGTGGCCGGTGCCAATGCGCTGTGCCCTAAGTGCCGATGGACCTTTCAATGTCCGCTGCCCCAAAAAGAATACGAACGCCTGGATCAGGCCGTGGTGCAGGGGTTGACCGACCGAATCCAACGGCTCAGGGACACCTCCATCGCTGTCATCCTCAAGAAGGCGGCAGACGACAATCAGCGGTCGGATCTCAAACTCCTGATCGAGGTTATCCAGATCGCGAATTCGGACAAACTGGTAGAGGTCATCACCGACGATCTGGTCGCCTTCTTGCGGCGGGTCTTGCAGGAAGCGAACATCGTACAGGAGTCCGTTGAACTGGGACCTATTATCCAGCAGATAGGGGCGATAGAAGAAGATCGGGTTGAGGAGGCCCTATCGAAACTATCGGCCCTACTGACGAAGGCCGTCAAGGACGCGAAGGCCAAGCATGGCCCCGGCAAGCGGGTACGAGTGTTTCTTCGTTTAGGGAACGGCGGACAGGAAGGAAACTCTTGATGTTCGATCCGGCGGAACAGGAAAGGGTCCTCAAGGAGTTCCTGGCTGAGCATATTCGTCCGTATGAGCCGGAAACGGACGATTACGCCCGTCTTCCTTTTACCGCCGACATCAAGGAAGGCAAGAACGACCCAATTTACAACGCCCATTCCTACCACACCAAGGTTCCACCCCGTAGCATCATCCCCTACATCCTGCACTACACGCAGCCGGGCGATCTGGTGCTAGATCCGTTCTGCGGGTCGGGCATGACAGGCGTGGCCGTACAGATTTGCGCTACACCGCCAGCCGACATTCTGGAGTCGTTCCCCGAACACAAGGATCGCGTCGGCCCGCGTGTCTGTATTCTCAACGATCTCTCGCCCGCCGCCTGCCATATTGCCTACAACTACAACACGCCCGTTGAAGTCGGGGCACTCAAGCGCGAGTTTGAACGCATCAAGGCGACCGTAAAGGACGAGTTCGACTGTCTCTACGGCACCGAGCACTACGAGCCAGCGGTGGGCCTCTATGACCCGGACAATGCCGATGTGGCCGGCCGCCTGAAGAACCCTCCAGTCGGCGGAACCACGCGGACGCTGTTCGGTGACGAGAAACGCACGTGGGAACTGCTAACCAAGGATGAAGTCGGGTTGCGGCTTGGCTATCCGGTGACGGAACTTCCGTGCGATGAGAAGTGGAAAAACCTTGACGTAGCCAAGGTTGAGCGGTGGCTATGCATTCCGGCCACGATTCAATATACCATCTGGTCGGACGTTTACCGGTGTGAAGGGTTCGTCACCATTGAGGAACCTACCGGCAAGGTCAGCTTGCGAGGCAAGAACGCGGGCAAACCCATCGTGCAGAAGATTCGCGTGGCGAGAGGATGTAGAAATGACATCGTGCTAAGAAATGCTTCTCTCATCCACGGACATGATGATCGGCAGGGCAGCACCTTCACCTGTCCTCATTGCAGAACAACCTGGCAGAAATCGCCCTTGCCGTGGCTTCGCTCTGACCCCGTGGACTCCAACATTGAGTGGTGTGACCTCAACGGGAATACTCACACCTACACGAGAAGGATTTCTCGCCAAGAGATTAAGCTGGCATCCAAGGAGCCCGCCTCTGCGCATTGGTTCCCAACAGATGAGCTTTACGAAAACAGGGAGCTGCTCACAATGGGGGCTGGCAAACGAGGCATAAGGAGGGTCTCTGACTTCTATTTTCCACGCCAACTCTGCTCGCTGGCTTCAGTCTTCTCGGAAATTGAAACTATCGCTGATGCGAGACTCAAACGGGCTGCCTTGTTCTGCTTCACAGCAATCGCACTAAAGTGCTCTCGCCTAAATCGATTGCGACCATCTGGGGCTGGTGATCCCTTAACTGGAACCCTCTACATCGGCTCCCTCGTCCGAGAAGATAATGTCGAGATAGTCTGGCAACGTCGTACGAAGGTAGTGTTGGCGGCACTCCAAAGCGTGGCTTCGCAGTCGATCTTGGTTCACCAGGGCGATGCAGGCAACTTGTCGGGGATACCCAACTCATCTGTCGATTTTATTTTTACTGACCCACCGTTCGGCGGGAATATATTTTATGCCGATGCTTCGTTGCTTTGGGAGGGCTGGCTGCGCTCATACACAGACGTTTTTGCTGAAATGGTCATCCATCGGCGGTCAAAATCCGCCCGGCAGGCTGACGGTTTTGTCTTCAAGGAGATCGAGGACTATTCGAACGACATGAGCTGCAGTTTTAAGGAGATGTTTCGCGTCCTAAAGCCGGGGCGCTGGGCGGTCGTTGAGTTCAACAACTCAGATGGGGCAGTGTTCGAGGTAATCAAGCGTGGCGTTACGGAGGCGGGTTTCGAGATTGCCAATATGCTATTGCTGGACAAACAGCAAAGGTCTTTCAAACAAGTTCAAGGTGTGCTCGGCAAAGAGGATGTCGTCGATAAAGACGTATTGTTCAACCTATACAAACCCGCCGTAGTCCGTGCCGAGGTCCAGACCGAGGACCACGACCTGGAAAAACAGGTCGCCGACGCTGTTCGCCAGCATCTTCAGACCTTGCCGGAGCGTATCAAGGTCGATCCCGCCAAATACAACGACGAGCATCGCACCACCGCAACAATCAACAGTATGTTGATGAACACGCTCATCCCGCGTGGCGTGGACGTTCAGCGGCTTAACCTTATGTTCATCCAGCAGGTCTGTGGCCGGTACTTCCGCAAGGTGGGCCAGCATTGGTATCTGCACGGCGAGGCCGTGGGAGTCAACGGCGGTGAGTTGCTGGCGGAGGAAGTAACAATCAAAGATGAGATGACCGCCATCGCATGGTTGCGACAGAAGTTGGAGTCACGTCCCGCACTGATCGGGGAACTCAAGCCGCTTTGGATGCGGGCGACGGGTCTGCTGCCTGCAGCAACCTCCCAGAGTCTGGTATTAGAAACCTTGTTGATATCGAACTTTTGGCGCGATGGGGAGACGAATCGATGGCGTGAGCCGACCCCGGTGGAACGGGAAATGATGAACGACGACAAGACCATTCGCGTTCTGCATGATACTGAACGCTATGTTACCGGCAGCCTCCGTCGGCAGACTACTGAGACAGAACGTTGTGAGTGGATCGACACCTTGTTTCAGATGTGCCGTGCCCTAGAAGAGAACGATGCCCTCGTGCTGCCGTCCATAAGAGACTTTTCCCCAGACGAGGGGTATCGGCTGATCGGCCGCCTATTTCATGGGGTCCTCAAAGACAAAGTCCCCACTGCCGTGTACTCACGTGCGGCGAAGCAGGCTGGGGTTGCATCGCAACGGACTGTGCAGGACGTGAAAGACAAGGCGGAAAAAGCCAAGTCAAAGCGGCGCAAGGACGAAGAGCCTACGCTCTTCGATCTCTGATGATTTGCATGGTTCAAACCCCGGCAGATTTCTTCCTGCAGTGGCTGGGTGACCGGCCTCTTGATGCACGTATCGCCGTCGCAGTGGATTCCGATCGCCTGATAGCAGATGCCGGTCTCCTCGGAAAGCCGACGTTAGTTGACACTACGGGGCGGGTTTGGCAGGTCGTCGTGTACCGCGGCGACGACCTGGCGTTCCGGCTCCGCTTCCGCAAGGCCATTTCAGCCGATCACATCCTTGTCATACTCGCACGCGGGACTCATCCGTCGAGCAGGATTGATGCTAGCTACATCGCCGACATCTTGGCACGGAACGAGGCAGGCACGCCGCTCAATCTGTCCGTCTCGGCCTTCTTTGGCCGCCTCTGCCCAAAGATTAACTTCCCCGTTACCGAGATTCGACGTTACAAGGATGCCCTGCTGGACCGCCTTGACAATGTCCCTACGGCAACGGCCAAGATTATCGAGCGTTGGGGACGACCGGACGACTGGGGTCGGGGTCAGGTCGCTGCCTTGGTCTTGCTGGCCCATCATCCCGACATGACGCTGAAGGAACTCTGGCCGGACGAGACAGATCCCGGAGAGTTCCTGGTTCACATACTCAGGCTGCTGTTAGGGCACCCGGCACTCTATAAACAGCGCAACATTTTGAACGAGATGATCGAGGAGGCAGCCCGTTCACAGGTAAAGGAACACCTATACTGGCTGCAGATGCCCCTTGAGGAAATTGCGGGCTATCTGGTGCTGCGCCAGTTCGCCGGTGCGATGGACCTGCAGAATCCTGCGACCCAGCTTGCGGGGCTTCATGTCTTTACCCCTGAAACCCCACTTTCCAAGATAGAGACTCAGACAGGGTCACTGATCGGGCGCGTCACGGCTGACGCCAAGCTCTGGGCTGCCGTACAACGCCGGGCTGAGGCGTTCCTTTCGCCCAAGCTTGTGCAGAAGGTTCTCAATCTCGCTGCTCCGTTGGGGAAGAAGCCCGTCGAGCGAATAACGGTATTACTCCAGAAACCTCTTGTGCCAGTCGTTTTGCACGAGGCATTGAGGGAGGCATTCCTGACGTTCCTCGCCGATCCCTCCGTCGCGAAGACCGGAATGTTAGCCGGCCTGGCCAAACAACCGCTGCTTACGGCATCACAAGACAACGATTCGGACCGCTCTCGGCAGTGTCGCTTAGGAATACAATGCCTGACGATTCTGGTACAGATCGAAGATCGCCTTGCAAAGCGCATTCCGAAGTTCTCGCATGCCGATGCCCTACTTGATTGGTACCTGGAGAACGGCTACCACACGCTGGAATTGCAGTTGGCGCAGGCATTCCATTTACTGGAGGACTTCGAAGACTCGGAGGCAACTCAGGCAGGACAGCCGTACTTTTTTGGCGGACCGGACGATGTCGCTCCGTCGGCCGAATCCCTGAAGGGCAGACTTGTCGGCCAACTGGATGCCTTGGATGGAATGCTGGCAAACTTCGTGCGGGACAATCCCTCTGGGTTCGCCCAAAGCCCCCGAAGCGTCTTGCACCTCATCCGAGATCGCCTCAAGGATGACGTGGATCGGATTGGCCTTGGGCAGGGCACCCGGAGGTTGTGGATACTGGTCTTCGACGGTATGCGATTTGACACGTGGGACGTAGTGGTCCAACCCATCCTCGCCGAGCACTTTGAGGTTAAGGGGCAGGCCTGCTTCTGCATTCTGCCGAGCTACACCCAAGTGGCGCGGACAAGCCTGCTTGCAGGCTGTCTGCCGCCGGACTGGAAAGGATTCAAGGGGAACCCGACTTCCGATGAGGTCACGTTGGTCGCCCGCAACTTCGGGCTGACCGCGCAGGAAGCCAAAACCAAACTAAGGTTTGTGACAGAAGCAGATACCGAGAAAGCCAGAATGATGTTGGGCTTCGTAGACCAAGATACGGCTCCGTTGAACGTCCTAATCTATCCTGTGTCCGATGAGTGCCACGACTTTCGTGGGGATCTTGCCGCATTTAACAACAAGATCCGTATGGCGATGATTGGGGATAAGAACCAGGGAGTGAGGGGAATTCTGGACGACCTACTGAAAAGGATTCGTTCCGAAGACACCGTCATGGCCGTATCCGACCACGGCTTTATTGAACTGCTTGGCATCCACGGCGTCCCGGTGTCCCGATCCGAGGCGGAGGCAAGCGGACGGGACTTGCAGGCCGATGTCAGTTGGCGCTATACGATTGGGTTCAGCCCGAAGGGCTTACCAGAGGCGGTGAAGATCACGGCAGGGGCGGAACAGTATGCAGTGGCCGTCGGTCGGAAATGGTTCCGGCGGGAGACGGCGAAAGGTACCCCTCGGTATAGCCACGGTGGGCTTTCGTTGGCAGAGATGGTTGTGCCGGGATTCAAACTCCAGCGAGTCACCGAGAAGACCGCCCAGGTCGAATTGGATGGATTGCCGTCACACGCGATTGCCGTTGGCGAAGACAGTTCGGTCGATATGGGATTTATCGTCCGCAACTCAGGCAACGTCGCTGCATCGTTCGAACTGCGAGTCCGAACCAACTTGGGCGAGGAAGTGCTGACACAAGAGGGCAAATTGCCCCCTGGCGGGACATTCCCGATTCACTGTGCCATCATGGGGCGATACCGCGAGACACCATCGCGTGAAATAGATCCGCAGGGCACACTGATGGCTGTTTCTGTTCGGCTCCGACACAAGGATCTGTCGGGCAACTGGCGGGATGCAATTGGCGGAATGGAGACGGTGCCGGTCATCGTGCAGCCCAAGCAGACCAAGTTGGATACGGACGCCCTCAAGGGTTTTGACGACATAAGCTGACAAGGACTTTGTATGAGTGAGAACACGAAACAAACTACACCGACAGGGGATATGGGGCCCCAAGCCTCATCTCAGATGGCTTTGGGCCTCCCCGATGACCCATTGAACCGGAAGATCTTCAGTCATTTGGCTGACCGAGTTATCCTCAAGCCCCTGACCAGATGGAACGAGGCATATAAGGAGTTCCCACGGTATGTGATGGAGTACCTGGTGAGCCGATATGTCGACGCCCACACCCCGGTCGACGGGCAACGTAAGATCGACAAGATACTCTCCGAGCACTACTCCGAGAGCGCAAAGAAAGAACTCATCAAAAGCCGGATCAAGGAACAGGGACAGTACATGCTACTCGGGCAGCTCAACGTCCGGCTGGACCAGTCCAAGGATCACTACTGGGCAGATGTTCCCGCCCTGGGCGACAACACGGTCCGGGTATCTGGCAAGGTACTGGACCAGTACGCGGACGTGCTCCTTACCAGCGGAGCCTGGGGCACGATGGAAATCGAGTATGACGCGACGTATGAGATCAAAGGGAGAAAATACCCGTTCTATATCCGCGTCTTCTCCCCGCTCCAATACACCCGGTTAAACCTGGATGACTTCATTTCCAAGAGGCCATTCTTTACAGACGATGAGTGGATTGACCTCCTGGTGCAGTCCATCGGCTTCAATCCAGCACGGTTCGACCGCAGGACCAAGATGCTGATGCTCCTTCGGTTGGTGCCGTTCGTTGAATCCAACTACAACATGATTGAACTCGGGCCACGGGAAACTGGAAAGACTTATACCTTCCGCAATACCTCGAACCGATCATTCGTCGTGTCCGGGGGCAAGGCGACACCGGCAACGCTCTTCTACAACAAGGGCACTCGGAAACTTGGCGTCATTGGGCTCAAGCACGTCGTTTTCTTCGACGAGATCGCCAACACCCGGTTTGATGATGCCGAATCCAGCATCAGCGTTATGAAGGACTACATGCAGACCGGGAAATTTAGCCGGGGAGACCAGGAGTTCTCAGCACAATGTTCGATCGTACTGGGAGGCAACATCGATACAGATCTGAAAAGGAAGAAGGCAGACCAAAAGTACAAGCATCTGTTCGAAGTATTGCCGGTGGAATTGCAGGATGCCGCCTTCCTGGACCGAATTCATGCCTACCTTCCTGGCTGGGAGATACCAAAGATCCGCCCGGAGAATTACGCCACGGGGTACGGGTTCCTAACCGACTATATGGCCGAGATCTTCGCCGAGCTCCGACGGCGAAATTTTCAAACACACGTTGCCGCTTGCGTGGACATGAAGGGGATGACCGGCCGCAACCAGGACGCCATCAAGAAGACCGCCGCCGGCCTCCTCAAGCTGATCTACCCGCACCGCACCCCCGAGTCCATAACCCATGACGAGATCTCCCCTTTGATGGAGTTCTCGGTTGAGATGCGAAAGCGCGTCATCGACCAACTGGCCGTGATGAGACCCGAAGAGTTTCGGGGGGTAGATTTCGAGTCACTAAAGGTTGTATGCCCGTAGGAACACCCGATATTGTCTGTCAACATTATTCAGCGGAATCCCCTCCATGGTGCAACCGGTGTTCTCGCGTAAGCACATTGTGCTCCCTCTCCAGCCCTTCGTGCTTCCGCTCGACTGTGTTCAACCGCGCGTCCTGTTCGCCTTCCTTCTTCCATAAATCGCGAAACGCGCTCCCCGTCTCGATCTTGAACTCCGTAAACGACTGCCTAAGGAAGGATACCGTGGCGATCGCTCCGCCAACTGACACCAACCCGGCCACACCCCCTGCGATAATTGCTCCGGTCACCATTGCCGATACCGACTGATCCATTCCCATTTTCCCTACCGTTTAGAGAACTTGAAATACATGCGGTCGCCGAAGAGGAACGCAAACACGCTTCCCGCGAGATTCCAGACGGCGCCCTGGAGGTAGAGATCCGTGCGGACGTAGAGCGAGGAAATTGCCGCAAGGATAATCAAACACCCTGCGATGTAGCGGAACGACGCCCTCAGATCCGCTACCCACGATGAGATGTTTTCCGCAGGCCTATCCAGTTCGGCGAGGGCTTTCAGCCGCTCGTTCTCCGCCGTCATCAGTTTGATCTGCTCCTCCACGTTCTGCGGCTTGGCTCCCGCCCCGCCCGTGAGCCTGCTGAACAGCCCTCTCAACCCGTCCGCCACCGCCGGAATCAGCGCCGGCACCACCAGAGACAGCATCCCAGTCATTTGCGCACCCCCCGTATCGTTGTATGTACCGCCAGCAGACCTCCTCCGGCGCAAGCGGCGGGAACCACGCCGCGAAGCCGGGCCAACAGAACCCCTCCTTCATGCGACCTTGATCTCGCCCGAGACCATCTCCCGGAGCAGGTCCATGTTGAAATGCTTGCCCGGGCAACTCTTGTACTGCCCTTTCTTCCAGTCGAACCCCGCCATCAGCCCGACCTCCCGGTGCCCGAGGACTGCGTTGACCGGGATCCCGTACTCAGCGATCTTCCTACTGCAGATCTCTGCAAGGAATCGCATGATCTCCAGGCCAGGCGGTGCCAGATCGAAGTTCCCCACGACGCAGATCCCGATGGACTTGAGGTTCATGTGCATCTCCTTCGTGTGGGCACCGGGTTGTGACTCCGGACGGCCGATCTGCAGAGATAGGTTGCCGCCCACCCGCTCGATTCCGTAGTGGTATCCGATGTCGGACCAGCCGTTTGTTCCCTTGTGGTACCTGCGGATCGCCTCCCAGTCGACTACCAGCCCGTCCTTCGTCAAGCTGTGGTGGATGATCACGTACTGCGGGTTCATTGACGCACCTCCAAATAAAAAACCCCGCAAAAAGCGGGGCCTCGTCGTAACGCCGGATTCCGGCAGTGGCTACGTTGTTCGTCCTTACAAATGCCTCGCGGTACTCGCTTGCTTGCCGCTTCCCTTCCGCTACACCGAGGGCTTCACGTACGTATCGACCTCAGTTCCCGCCCCGTGATTCACGTCCCGGAAGTTCGTCGCGTAGAACTTCCGCAAGGACGACGGAGAC